>Ga0214542_1006228_pt1 | contig 21954 bp, 10 predicted proteins | sample CNSS1metaG_FD_160096 | JGI IMG/M metagenome (GOLD analysis project Ga0214542, IMG submission 160096) | Root nodule microbial communities from cowpea collected in UCLA plant growth center, Los Angeles, California, USA - CNSS1 | ecosystem: Host-associated > Plants > Roots > Nodule | place: USA...
GTTGATTCAACTAAGTCAACTTAGGGAATCAAAAAATAACAAACACAAATGAAAGGGATGAAGGATTAGTGAACTTCCTTTCTAAACATGCTTAGTCTTCTTAAGCATGTGCCTCCATCCTTGGTTGGGGTCAATCCTTCATCAGGAAGTGTAGGAACTGATTTAAGACTCACTGATGCTCTATGCATGAAAGGGTCGCCAAGCAAAAATTAAAAATTTCCTACCATTTTAAATTGGACAATTAGAGGTTGAATTCACATTGATTTATTGCTACCAATCATAATCTATATCTCGGAGGCTAGGCAGAAAACTTTAAAAGCATACTTAAACATCATAGCCTTCAAATTGCGGAATTATCTCTACCAAACTAAGTTCCCAATAATGGAGAAAAGCAAGTACGTGAAAAAGCTTGTGTTTCTTCTCGGTCTCATCATGCTCACTACAATTCAAATTATAAATGTGTTTTGTTGCACAAGAATAACACAATTCATATCAATTCAAACAAATTCTACCCAAAATCAATACAACCAAAGCAGCAACACAAATAGGAGCAAGTTGAAGCAAAGATATCAGTTACCTATCGGTGTGGCAGTGAAGGCGAAACCCTCGATGGCCACCAGAGCTTTACCCACGACGGTAAGCTTCTGCCACCAACGCTGGCAAACTTTACCCATAATAGTGGAACAAGCGTCTCACGAACAGGCACTTAGAAGGTGCGAACCTCATGGTAGATGACGGTGGAAGGGAGAGATGGAGCGATTCAGTCACGGTTGGTGGTGGAGATGGCACGACAACGTCAATGGTTCGGTGGAAAGTGGCGGTTTGATTGTTAGGCAGTGACAGTGAGTGGTGGGCAGTGGTAGTGGAGGATAGAAAAAGAAAACGAGTGGAAAATGAAATTGGAAAGGGGAAAACCAATTCTGATATCTAATTTCATCGACAACCTTACCGACGGTCTACATCCGTTGGTTAGTCCGTCGGTCAACTAATTAAATAATATCATCACTAATGTTACCGACGGATAAACTCCTTCGGTAAAACCAACAGTGATTTTTGTCGGTAATTCTATCGATAAACAACCACAATAATCTCATATATCACATTACCAACGGATATGACCCATCGGTAAACTCAACAACTACATCCGTCGAAAAATACCTATCGATAATTATCAATTTTCTTGTAGTGGATAAAGATAAAACAATAGTTAAATATAGAGATAACTTTACTTCTCTAAAACTTTGACTCATCTCAAGCGCCGGTCTATTTTTCTTAATAATATAAAAAAATTATTTAAAAGAAAACTTAAATATGGAGGTAGAAGTAATAAAACCGTAATTTAATAAAAGAGGAAGGAAAGTAATGTTTCGCTCTACTTTATGTGGGAAAGTGTCATCATGTTATTGCTATCTTGACTTTTTTTTTTACTTGTATATTTTCTTTTTTTTCTTGTATTTTCTTAAATATAATTATATTCAAAACTAAAAGACGAATAAGCTGTGCGTAATTACCAAAATTGATTAATATTTTACACCAATGATATGCTATAAAAGAATACTTCTTCATTATACAAATATTTTTTAGAGAAAAGAATGAAAGAAAAAAAATAGAAGAATTAGTTGATGATAAAGAAAGAAAAGAGGTGTAGGATTAAACGAAGGTGAGGAAAATCTAAGTATGGACCATTGAGTGTGACCTGAAGCCAACCAGATCTGAAACAGTCCCTACATACCCTTCTTAGCCATGTGATTTGTTTCATTCAGCTTTGAGATTTTTCGGATGTTTGTTTCATGAACACTCCATTCTTCTATCTCTATGCTACATCCCATTTTCTTCTGTTTATCTCTCTCTCACCAAACCCCCAATTAATGCACTCTTACACCATGCATGATGGTAGAGCATGTGACTACATGTACGCTCAATGTTCATAACATTGTGTCTGGGACATGTTCGCAAAAGGAGAAAGAGATCATTGACACTCCTCGACTTTATCAATTATCATTCTTAGTCGGAGAATTCAAGTATATTTTCATGGAGAAGGTTTCAATATAAGATTCATATTATACGCGTCCTAGTTAGTCATCGCGACAAATTTTTTATTTTAACATGAAATATTTATTTAATCTATAGAAGATATTGACTAAAATTTTAAGGCTTTAAATATATAAGATTTATTTTTTATATTGTTTAACCTTTTTAATAAGAGACTTACTTAGTATATTAATCCAACTTTTATAGTTAAAAAATAGATGCACTTGATGCCATAAAAAAGCTGAAACTAGTTAAAAATGAAAGGGTTTCATTTTCAATGCCAAGAAAATTTGAAGAAACTAGTTATTATTGAAGTGTTGAATGATTCAGATTTGATGTGGTGCAAGTATGATTCTATGTTTAAAAGTCTGTGCACTGTGGTCAAAAATTAAAATTATCTGTGTTTGTGTTTGAAAGTGAAAGATAGTTAAGGTCAAAGAACGCCATTTGATTTTGTTCTCCCAAAACATTTGTTCATTCTGCTCCTAGATTCAAGGTATTATAGTTTAATAATCGTTTCATAATATAGTTTATATCAATGACGCTTTGATGCTGCGAATGAAGATCTTAATTTGGACAATATGATGACTTCCAAGCAATGATTTTCGTTTTAATCATTATTTGTTTTGTTGGAAATTTTACTCATCAATCTTAGAAATTTGCAATTAATTATTTTTATTCACAAGACTTAAAAGGATATAATTTTATTAAAATATTTTGTGAGCTCCCTCGTTTTGGAACATTCATATCATGAATAATTCGTGTTCATTTTTTATCATATGAAGTTTACAACTTTTACAGTATTATAAGTGATATTAGATTAAAATATTAAAAGAAATTAATATAAAGAAAGGTTAAAATACTTTTTTGTCCTAATTTTCGTCAAATTTTGTTAAATCAATCCTAATTTTATTTTTGTGTTCAAATAGGTCTTAATTTTCGTCACTTTTGTTCAATTTAGTCATTTTTACTAACACCGTTTAGATCATTAACGACTATGAACAGTAACGCCATATGTCACTTTGTAGTTTTCTTTTATTTTTTAAATGTTCAATTATCAACTGAGCAACATGCCACGTGTCACCGTCAATGTTTTATATTCAATTTAGTTCTTATATTTGTTATTTTTGTTCAATTGAGTTTCAAATTTTTTAAAAATTGAGCAATTTTGTCATTCTCAAAATTGGAACCAAATTTAATTTTTATATTAAAATTAACATTTTTTAATAAATATTTTTATTAAATATATTAAAGTTCACATCATTATAACTTTTATATAAAAATTAAATTTGGTCTCAATTTCGAAAGGGAAAAAATTGCTCAATTTTAAATAAAATTGGGACTCAATTGAACAAAAATGACAAATATAGAGACTAAATTGAATTTAAAATATTGATTCTGACACGTGGCACGCTACTCGTTTGACACATGAATATTTTTAAAAAATTAAAAATAAATTAAAAAATAAATTAAAAGATAAATAAATAATAAAATAGAATAACCACGAAGTGACACATGGCAATCACTATTGATGACCGTTAATGATTTAAACTGTATTAGTAAAAAATTATCAAATTGAACAAAATTGACCAAAATTGAAACCTATTTTAGTACAAAACAAAATTAAAATTGATTTGACAAAACTAGACAAAATTAGGAAAAAATGTATTTTAACCAAAAAAAATCTTTATTCTTTCTGATTAGTGCTTAAAACTTCTAATTGTGAATTATATTTCTATATCTTTTTATACATCCATTATATTATCTATAAATAAAAGTACAATCAAAATAAAAGTAGTAATTTATACTAAATATATTACCCACTGTAATAGAGTATATTATTTTTAAGAAAATAAATAATTTTACACTGTTGAACAAAAAAAAACAGTTTGAATGTATTAATTAAATTTAGGTTTAATTACTCATATCATATTCATTTTGGTTCGAAAATTTAAAAATGGTACCTACTTTGAACTTTGTCTCAATTTAGTACCTAATTTTGATTATTGCATCAATGTAGTACCCTCCGTTAAGTTTTCACAAACGCCGTTAACTACCTTAGGTACTAAATTAAAACCAATAAATATATATGGGTACTAAATTAAGATAAAATTCAAAATGGATACCATTTCAAAATTTTCGAATAAAAATGCGTCTAATCCGAGTAATGAAGCCTTAAATTTACGGTAGTTTAATTTTAACTTATCATGTGAAAATAATGCTGAAAAAGGAAAAAGACAAAAAAAAAATGAAGAGAGAGATTGAAAAGGTTCATAAATAGTGGTGTATTAATTGGTTAGAATATCCTTTTCAGAGTTACGATAGATTAACAAACTTTTTAACAAAGTTTTTGACAAAATTTCCTATTCAAGTAAAAAAACATTATTTTATTATTTTATTTTAATTAAAAAATAAAAATTTAATCTGTTTTAATTCTATTTTTAGAAACTTTGTTAAATTTGTCAAAAGTTTCTTTGTCAAGAGGTAATTTTCCTCCTTTTCATGATGGTAGTTTGGTGTATGCATAGTAAAATGGGAAGGCACTAATTTTGGTTATTGGGTTTTCCGAAATTTGAAGGTTCCTGTTAGCTTGTATTTTATTGGGTGCAAAAAGACAACACCGTTGTGAGTTGAGGAGATGGCAGTATTTTATTAGTGAAATCATCGATCTTATAACCAACGACACCGCCCAGTATCATTGTCGTGCTCCAACGGCGGAAACATTGGAGAACATTCGCAAGATTTAACAAATATTGACCCATTTATGGAACACAAAATATTTAAATCAAATAACCACTTAATTACTTTTATTAAAAAATATTTTATTCAATAATTAACTTTTTATTTTTGTTTAAATGTTATATCTCTACTTTTATTACCAATAAAATAAAATTATAATTATTTTTTCTATTTTATGTAAGGCTCAATTATTTTCTACTTTTAAGGACTGTCCCCTAAAGCAGTCAAGGTCTCTCATTCTGCATTCACTTGCCAAAATCAGTTCTCTCACTCTTTCTTTTTTCTCTCCATAGAAGCTCTATTAGGTTTGGGTCTTACCCTTCTTCGCGTTAGCTCAACCCCATTCTTCAGTCCATGTAAGTTGATTCTCCACTGTACCTTTTTCATTCACAGCTCTGTCATCATGATTCTAACTAGGGTTCACCATGGTAACCCATTTTGAATCTATTCCACTATTTTATCGCTCGTGAATCTGCTCTATGGTCGGTATTACTCACTTGCTTGGGTAGTACTCACTTGCTTGGGTGTCGGGATATTTTGCTAGCTTTTTCCAAATAAGGGAAGCTAGAGTTTCTGTTTTTAAAGTTATTTTGCCGATTTTTGGTCTGTTTGTATGGCTGTGATGCTTGAATGAAGTTGTTGGTCGAATAAAAATGTATGGTGTGCGAGTATGTCTGATTGATGTGGCGCTACTGTTTTTTTCTACATTACACACTTTTCATAAAATGAAGGTTTCTACTACGTTAACTGTTGGATCAACTAAAATTTTAACAGCTGATCCTTAACACATAGCTCTTGACCTTGACTGGTCGGATCTTGAATCAGAGTTCTGTAGTGAGAGTAGTTTTTATTGCAAGGTCACTATAGTTTGGTTGTTGACAACACTGCACATTTTTCGTAAAATGAAGGTTCCTACTTCATTAACCGTTGGATCGAGCTGATATTTTAACAGTTGATCCTTAACACATATTTCGTGACTTTGACCGGTCGGATCTTGAATCGGAACTCTGTAGTGAGAGCAGTTTTTATCACAAGGTCACTGTAGTTTGGTTGTTAACAGCATTGACCTTTGTTGCTTGTTTGGTGCATAACTTTCTTTATAGTTATTCAATTAAGTTGATTCTTGATTCAAAATTTTATTTCTACAAGCTACAGTTTTATTTCTAAAATCCCAAAATCGTTTGCATAATTGATTGTTATGTGTGTGGTTTTCTCTTATTGCGATGATCATTAATTTATTGATGTGAGCAGATGCGAGAAATCCTCGTGGTCAACAGGAAAATGGTAATTCTACTACATAGCTCTGAGTTGGATTCTGCTTTTGGGTCTTCCTTTAGGGTTGTGGCCCATGTACCGATTTATCTTGACCCTGTATTTTGAATACTTTAGACCCTTTACTTGTTTTGTATCGGCATCGTGGTGTGCTCTTGATTACTTTCCTTTAAAGTACCTTGGATACTTGTAGGAGCGACGTTATACTCCTTGACTCAACTTCTTATATTATTTTGTGTAATGTATCATTTAATTACATTATTATTTAAATGGGAGGTTACATTTTATGTTTTGAATTATGCATCAACTTCTTTTTAATTTTGGTTTAATTACTCGGATAGTACCCACTTTGGTACAAGTGTCTCAATCTGGTACCCGCTTTTAAAAAAATGTCAATTGCATCCCAACTTTTAAAAAAGTGCTTCAATTAGGTCCCTTTCAGACGGAGTTGACTAACGTCGTTAGTTAACGTGTCACGTGTCAGTATGTGGTTTTTTTTATTTTTTGAAAAAAAAATGTCACGTGTCAGGTCTATGTGAGTGACACGTGGCATTGTCAGTACCACGTGGCATTGCAATGCCACGTGTCAGTGTCATATCATATGTCATTGTGTTGATTTCGATTTAGTTCCTATATATGTCTTTTTGTTTCAATTTGGTACCCACTTATGTATATATGATTCAATCTTGACCTAATTTTTTTTAATAATTAAAATCCATTTTTTATAAAATTAAAAGTAATTAAGTATAAAAGATTTACAAAATTTAAGTATTTGATATTTATATTAAAATTTAGTGGTAAAGTCATTTTTAGTAAAAAAAATTAGTATAACATTCAGACAAATAAAAATTTTGGATTAAAATTAGTAAGAGACAATATTGTTCTATTTTGGATTAAAAAAATAATAATTAACAAAATATGAGTACTTAATAAAAAAAATAATTAATAAAGTAATATGTTAAAAAGTCATTTTTAATAAAAAATATTAGTAAAACATTTTATACAAATAATATTTATACTTAATTAGTTTTAATCTTAAAAAAAATGAATTACAAAAATATTTTACTTATTAAAAAAATTGGAACAAAATTGAATTAGATATACATAAGTGGGTACCAAATTGAAACAAAAAGACATATATATGGACTAAATCGAAATCAACACAATGGTATCTGATAGTGACACTGACATGTGGCATTGCAATGTCACGTGGCACTGACAATGTCACGTGTCACACGCAGGGACCTGACACGTGACATTTTTTTTCAAAAAATTCAAAAAAATTCAAAAAATTTAAAAAACAAATATTAAAAAAATAAAATAAAAATTCAAAAAAACCACAGACTGACACCTGACACGTTGACTAACGGCTTTAGTCAACTCCGTCTGAAAGGACCTAATTGAAGTACTTTTTCAAAAGTTGGGATGCAATTGACATTTTTTTGAAAGTGGGTACCATGTTGACACACCTGTACCAAAGTAGATATCATCCGAGTAATTAAACCTTTTAATTTTATCTTATTCGTTATCCAACTTATTGGTTAACAATCAAATTAAATCAATTGACAAAATCAAATCAATTGGCAAGTTTTTTAATAACAACTTTATTTAAAACATTAAATTGAAGAGATATTAAAATTTAATTAGGTAAATTTTATTAAAATTAAAATAAATAAATACTTAATTCTATTATTGTGTTTTTAAATGAGGACTTTAGTTGAACTTAAATAGTAATATTTAACTGAATAAAACAGATATACAATGATATAAAATAAAGGTTGCATTGGAAGCACTTGAGAACTGAAGAATGGAAATTATCCATGCTACGTGGGTCCCACGGATGAGAAGTTTAGGCTTAGCGTCAACGAAAATCTCTGTTCCCTTGCTTTCGGGGAGTATGGCAGAAAAAGTCGGAAGAAAAAGCAGTAACAAGGTTTAATTACTGATTTAATATTTTAATTTGTTAATTTTTTTTCTTTTATTATTTTTAAATTTAATTTGGTTTTTTAATTTGTTTAAAAATATTTAATTTAATTATGTTTGTTAAGTTGATGTTAATGTTTCTACATGTGTCATTAAGTAGAATTTTTAATTTTTTTTAATTTAAAAAAACATAAATTGTTAGATGTTAAGTTATGGTCATGTCATTTGTTAATTCATGAAATATTTGTAATTTTTATTAATTTAAAAAAGAAAACTATTTTAGAAAAGAAATAAAGCGTCATGTATCAACTCAACAGTGATTGTTTCAATTTAGTCATTTTATTTACCATTTTGATTCAATTTAGTATATCTGGGATAAATTTGGATTTGATCTATGCTTGGTATTTGTGAAGGTTTCTAGGGAAGTTTATAAATGTTTTGAGAATGCAGAATTATGTAGAAATCATGTTCTGCAGAATTAAGCAGACCCACTTGGCGAGCATTAGGCAAGTTTCAAGTCATGGACTCACTTACTTTGAGGTTGTTGTGCAAGCATTTACTCATTGGGAGACTTAATTGAAACATTGTCCTCTAGAGCCCTAGCGATACACTTGTTAAGCAAGCAATCTGTCATTGGTTGAAAATGTACTTTTCGTCTAGCGAGAAGATGTGTTTGCTAAGCGAGTGAATCTAGGGATGTCATTGGGACGAGTAGGGTATGGGTAGTAGTTCCTCCGTACCCTATCCGCTAAATAAATATTTGCTTCGTATCTGTACCCATATTCGTGCGGGTATCCGTTATGCAGGTATCCACATATATTTTTAATATTCACGAATATCCACGGGTACCCGGCAGTATTTACAAAAGAAAAATTTAATATTTAATAACAAATTTTAACTATAAATTCAAATAAAAATATAATGCATAACATTTATAAATTTCAAACAAAGTGAAAATGATCCATTTAAATAATGTTGAATGACACTTTACAAATAAATGGATATTTTTTAAAACTAACTAATAAAAAATAACTCATTCAATATTAATGTGTTAATGTTTTAATAATTTATTTTTAATTTAAATTAGAGTATATCAGGTATGGGTATCCACGGGTACGGATATAATGATATCCGTACCTGCCCCATTAACAAGCGGGTATAAAAAAATACATGTATCTGTTACCTGCGGGTATCTATTTTCAATGTCTATTTCTTATCCATTACGGGTTTTATTCGCGGATACCCACAGATACGAATTTTTTGACATTCCTAAATAGATCAGAACAACATGTGTTAGTTGATTTATTTTGGAAACTCCGTATGTTTCTATATATGAATATTAATGGTATTTGAATTGCATATATAAATAATTATTATTTTATTTTATTTTTCTAATTATTATCTTTAATTTAAATAAATAATAACTTAACAAATAATTATCTAAGTTGAATTTAACTTTGAATTTTTGAATTTTATACCTTTTGTATTTTAAAATTTTTATAAAATTATATTAAAAATTTTATATTTTACAATATTTTTAATTTATAAACTTTTTCTCGATAAAAATTTTCTATAAAAGTTCTATACTTTTTAATATTTTAAATATTTTATTATTAAAAATTAAATGTTTTACATTAATATTTCTAATTTTTAACTTTACATTAAATTTATTTTGAAATATCTTCTTCACCTATTGTAACACCCCATTTAATTAATAAAGTTAATTAAAGGAGATGTCACATAGTATAATATAAGAAGCAAGATCAATGGAATATAACATCACTTCTACAGATATCCAAGGTACTTATAGGACAATAATTGAGGCACACCACGATGCCGATACAGAACGGGGTAGAAAGTCTAAAGTATCCAAAATACAATGCTAATAATGTAATACATGGGCCACAGCCTTAACAAAAGACATAATGAGTAGAGCCCAAGTCCAAATGACTAAGTAGTGGAACCTCCATCACCTTGTTGGCCACGAGGAGTTCTCGTATCTGCTTACATCAATAAATTGATGATCATCGCAAGAAGAGAGAGCCACACAAGCAAGACATACAACAAATAAAATGGTAAGCTAGAGCAGAAAATGATTTATCATACAGTTACATACACTTTTATAGTTCAAGATGCATAAGCCAACCAATCATGTTAGGACTTGAAAACAATACACTAAGACTCAGACACGACCCATCCGAATACATATAATTAGTCGGATTCAACGGATGCTTGCACTTGTGGTGGATTTCCCTGCTCTACCGAGCTGCTCACCCGTGAGCTAAGTGTTACAATGTCTCAACCCTCACACACAAGGTTAGTCCTTAATGGGTTTCAGGCCTCCTACTACTTTCACCACAAGATTCAGTCCGCTCTATGTAAGACTAATTGACTCCTTAGAGTGTCAGGATGCAACCTTACCTTGAATCCTTACTAAATTATATAGATGGGGCACCACCATGAACTTCCACTAATAGGGGTCATGGAATTACGTCCCGACCAACTGAGGCACCACCATGAGGTCTCACCTAGAGGCTCATGGAATTACGCCCTAACCCAATGAGGCACCACCACGAAACTATCATGAAATTACGTCCTAACCATAAGCACAACTTGTTCCAACAATCCATAGAACATAATCATCCATACCAATTCCATTCCACTCTTATAACCAACCATTCCATACTCATTACATGCCAAGATCATGCCAAACTCATTACTCCAGTCCATACAATCAGAGATTTCATGCATATCCATATGTTTCATACTTTGAATGGAACTAGTCAAGCGAGTTCTTGCCTAGGCGAAAGGAGCTCGCCTGAGCAAGGGCTTCTAGCCTAAGCGAGAACTGGACAGAGACATGCTCAAGTGTTGTTTTCTTCTCTGTTTATGGTTAATGGTCACATGTTTGATTGAGTTATTCTGTGAAAGCATGAATTGGGTGAATATGCATGTATTAAATGGTTTATGGGCTGGAATTGATGAGCTGGAATTGATGAGTTGGGTATGAGTATGCATATGAAACATGATTGGGTGGTTGGTGGAATATTGGCATGAGATTGGTATGCATGATAAATCTATGATTGGTTGGTGAGACATGGTTATGGTATGGTTAGGACGTAATTCCATGAATCTCTTGGTGAGATCTCATGGTGGTGCCTCATGTAATGGACGTAATTCCATGAACCTCTTGGTGAGAGTTCATGGTGGTGCCTCATGTAATGGACGTAATTCCATGACCCTTTTGGTGAGATCTCATAGTGGTGCCTCAGGTAATCGATGTAATTCCACGAATCTCTTAGTAAGGTTTCGTGGTGGTGCCTCGGTATATAATTAAGTAAGGATTCAAGTAAGGATTGCATCATGAAGCTCTAAAGAGTCAGTTAGTCTCACGTAGAGCGTACTGAGTCAAGCGGTGAGAGTAGTAGGAGGCCCTAGTTTTGGCAAGATAATGGCCTTATATGTTTGAAGGCTAACCACAAGTGCAAACATCCAGTGAATCCGATTGATTATATGTATCCGGATAATTGAGTTGTAGAGTCTTACTTGTTTGCTATCACATGCTTGGTTGATTCGTGTATTCTTGACTTTTAAATTGCATGTTCAATTGTATGATAAAACCTTTTTACTTTAACTTACCCTTTATGTTTGCTTGTGTGTTTTGTGTGTGGTTTTCTCCTTCTGCGATGATCATCAATTTATTGATGTGAGCAGATGTGAGAACCCCTAGTGGTCATCAGGGTGATGGAAACTCCGCTGCGTAGCTAACCTTAGGTTGGATTCCCTTACTCTGAGTACTCTCTTTAAGTTTGTGGCCTATGTACTGTACTTGCTCTATGAGCATATATTTTGGATAACTGTCAAAACGTTTATTCTTGTCTTCCTTTGTTAATGACATTGTGATGTGCCTAGTTTTATCTCTGTGTATTTTCGATAATTGTGAGGAGTGACACTTGTACTCCATGACAATGCTCTTTACGTTATATCTTATGTGATGTTTCATTTAATTAATTGTATTTATTAAATGGGACGTTACATGGTTAGAATTAATATAGAAATTTGATTTTTATTTTAAAATATATTAAAAACGTTTTTAATATATTAATATAAATGTATTTTAAAGACTCAAGAGAAAAACAACATCAGAATTTTAATTCGTCAATTTAGTATTTAAACAAGTAAAAAGTTTAATTTAATTCCTGGATATGATAGCTTAACTACAAGATGATTCCTGAGTTGAATTGATTCTAAAACTTAATAAAGATAATATAAGAACATAATTGTGAGTATTCAATGACCGAGTCATGATTTACCCTTTGTTTTATCGGTGATGGTGATTGAAGGGAGAACTAATATCAAAGCAGCTTAATATTCAATTAAAATCAGAGTTAAACATCGCAGACCGGATCAACACTACGTATTAATTGATTATAGAAAAAAGTGCTGAAAATTTTGGAAGATTGAAATCATAATTTTTGTTATCCATCAGAAAATTATGATTAAAAAAATACTCAAAAAGGAATACAACTTTTAAAAAGTCTATGAAGTAATGTTGTGGGGGATTATGCATCTATATTCAGTTATGAATCTCTTCTGCAGTATCCTCATTCCATACTGTTCAGCATTACTGAAAATATGTACCCTACAACATTGTACAAGCAATTTACTGCAAAAATGTTTTAAAATTTTTATTATTAAATCAAACCTTTCATTTCAAACTTCTTTTTTATTTTTCTTATTTATCTTTTTTTTAATATGTTTTTATTGTACATTTACAATTTTTCAAACAATATTGTCTAGGGTCTTACATCACTGGGTCCATGCTCATGATTTTTCATTTGGTTTCCCACCAATATATACTGTCAAGAATACCTCACACTACATTTCTTCTTCTAATTAATTAATAGTTCACATCACATTGGGATTGGCTTTTCCATTTTTTTCCTCCATCATCGTTATTCTTCTTCTTCTTCATCTTCTTCATCTTCTTCCCTTTCTTCTGAATTCAGCCAAAACATGAATATAAATGCTCACAAGGAGGAAAAAGCATGCTGCTATTTCCACCCAAAACAAGTAGTTGTTGGTGTGTGCCCCTTGTGCTTGAATGAGAGGCTCCTCATACTGGCCGCAAAACAATACCATCACCACCGTCATCATCACCATCACAGGCTTCAAAGTTCCACTCAGAGGAAGCCTTCAGCTTCTATTCACAAGATCTTTGCTTTTGGTTCTCTCTTCACTCGCCACCAATTCAAATCTCACCACTACTATGATCAAGATGATGCCTCTCCCAGCCCAGAAGGAAAGACCTTATTTTGCACATTGCTTGATATTGCTATTGTCAAATTTTATTACCCTTTTTTCCTTTTAATCTCCCTCTATGCTTAATTATCTTAGGTGGGGGTAAGTTAAATTTGCAAGTGCTGCATCGCTGTTGGTGGTTTCTTTAATCTTCTTTCATCTCATTTTCATTTACCTTGTTCAATGTGCATACATGGTGGGTGAAACATTGCCATTAATCAATGAAGAGTTTGCATATAGCATAGCATGTGCATGTGTGTATCTTCATGTGCAAGATTAGACTATGATGACGATGAAATTAAGGTAAAAACCACGTAGCTGCTAAGAGTGCCAACACACCATAAAGTGAAGGTTTTCAAATGTTCATTTTCTTTATTGATCCTTCTTCAATTCTTCCTCCTGGCGTGGTGTGTGGGGGTCATACGCAAAACGACAAGAGAACTATAACACCGAAAACATGTTTTGTTTGAGATTATATAGATTTGCTGGGGAATTGAGTTACAAAACAAATTATTGGGCAAGATGTCATTCATGTTTCTGGCATATTGTTTATGATACATATGTCAGTGTCTAAAACAGTTTGAAGAAAAATTGCGCCAACAAAAGTCGATTACGAACCCCTTCTAACTTGGGCAAAAATTCATCATATAGATGCATAAGTTGGTGGTGTGTGTATGCGTGTATTATATTTATTTAAAGCAAATCTATGTATCTGTTCCACTGACTGGTTTTGTTTGTTATTCTATTATGTACATCTACCTTTAAAACATGTTAATTTGTCTTATGTGTGATAGAACTACATAATTTAAAGTATAAACCTAAACTAAACACATTTAATTAGCCTCCTCTATTAACTTTCTTCTGTAGAACTTGTAGTTAAGAATAACTTCTTTTTATGTGGATGTGTTGTGTCTTCAAGTTATAATGACAATGTGGAATTGGTTGAACTTTTCAGAATCGTTCATCTCAATGAAGTTTGAAGAAAATGGTGTGGCTTCATGGGAAAAGAGCACTCTCTCTAACATGTCTAATAAAGTATGTGTAGAGGGCAAGGTCCTAGAGAAAGAGGAAAAGGAGAACAAGAGTGTGATAGAGCATGGAAAGTCAAATAACGCGTTTAGATGGAGAAAGCGTATGGGCCGTTTGGTCCATTTCATCCAATGGAAGAGGTCCAACAAGGGTGGTGTGGGCCATGTTGGTAGCAAGGTTGAAGGAGTGAAGGTTAGAAAGGGTTGGATGAGATCATTGACAAAGAGGAAGACCGCGGAATAAAGGGGTAAAAGGAAAGTGACATGTACCAACAACACTTGCTTCTCTTTTTTTTCTCTCTCTCTCTCTTTTTGTGGTTACTACTTACTACTACTAAGTGTGGATGAGAATTTTTTTACAATAATATAATACCACTACTAAGAAGAAGTAGGTAGAGTCAAAGATAGGTTTGTTGATTGATCTCTTGAAAATGTGCTTTAGATACATGAAAGTTAAAAAAAGTGAGTAATTTGCATGCTTTGAGGACTTGGGAATGAAGTTCTTGTAATCCCTTTCTGCTTTGTAGTTTTTTTTTTTATTCTTTTATTTTATTTTATTTCTAGTTGTTGTGGCATGGACACATGTAGTACAGGCTAGCTGTAAATGAGAAAAACATTAAGTGTTCCTTTCCACACCGCACTGAAAAAAAAAAAATCCATGTTAGGTACTCATAGTGGGAAACAAATTAAGCATAAGGGCCCTATAACATTGTGCTCTGGGGCTTGTATTGATGGTGGCCAAAATGTCTTGTTACCTCATCTCTCAAAAATTGATTTTTTTATTCAATTGATACATGTTTAATTTTTTTTTCAATGAGATTTTAGGTTTGATCTTTGTCTATAAGATTTTCACTAAAGAACTAGTTTATCATATATTTGTGATTGAATGCGAACAATATTGTCTTTTAAAGAATTAAAAATATCTTTTATTATTATAGCTATCTTGTGCTTTTCATATAAATTATTTATAGTTAGAAATAACTATTAACACCATTTGGGTTATATAAGGTGAGTATTTCTTTTATAATTTTCTAATTTTTTTCTTAGAGTAACATCAATCATTAAATAATTAGGTTAAGAATTACGAACAACTATCACTTGAACAACAAATGTTTCTAACATTAAAACATCTATTTTTAGAGAATTTTTTCATCCAAATTATAGAATATATATTAGTAATTATTCTCATCCAAATCTTAAAATCTAATTGAATTTATCCTATCCAATCAGAGGCTTCCCAATTGGTATGATGTTGTCAAAGTTATCGAAGATCATTTTCTGGCCATGAAATTGAAATGGGATGCATTATGGGTAGGACCATTATAGTTGCCACATTGGGATCACAATAGAAAGGACCAATAGAGAAAAACTTCACCGACTAAACAAAATTGACTAGACAAACCATGAAAACTTTACCCCAAATACGTGCATCAGATTAGGGTAGACACACACAGAGTGAGGCACCATTATCTCTATGGAAAATGTACTGTTTTTATTTTATTTTACTTAGACGTGTTTTTTTTTTTCAATTTATTTAAGTTTTATTTCATTTATCATATAAATTTATGGTATATAAATAAATATAAACGTACTGTATATAAATAAATATAAACTTACGGTATATAAACAAATATAAATTTTGGTTTTATAAATTAGTTTATAAGATTGAACTAATATAAAAATCAATATTAAGTATATAAATAAATATAAATTTTGGTTTTATAAATTAGTTTATAAGATCGTATTAGATCTAAAAATCAATATTAAGATAATATTATAGTTATCTCAAATTTATTGTAATAATTTTCATTGTTAACTTAATACTTCATTTATTATCGAGTTATTACCACACCATTTATAAATATTTATAAATATCTTTTTATAAGTCCGTTTGATTTTATAAAGTTAAATTAAAATTCTTAAGATATTTTAATATAGTTATTTTAGTATATGAGTTTTACCATAATACAAAAAATTGAATATAAATTTTTCATATTGTATATGTCATATGGAAAAATTCTTAGTTGCTTCCCAAGTTAAAAATTCTTACATTTTTTTACATTGAAAAAAGTGCTTAGTTTAGCATGGAAAGACTCACCAACATTGAAATTTCTCTTATTAATTTATTTCAACCAAACAGCTAACCCTTTTAATTCCTCTTCAGTTTCTAGTTTCTCCTTTCAATCTCTCACCTATTTTATTTCTCTACCAAGTACATTGTTAATTTTTACTCCACTCTCATTCTATTCTATCTTGTTTCTTTCTCATCACAATTATTTCTGTTTTTGTTGTTCTTATTCTTTTTCAATTTTTTCTACTCTTTTCTCCGTCTCCTTTTCTACCGGAATTCACCTCAAGTTTATGATGACTCATAGGTTTAATCTGTCCCTATTTGTGTAGACTCTAGACTGGGCCTAAAGCCTTCTTTCATCTTTGGTGGGAAAAAGAAGGAACCCCACTTATTCCATTGCATGTGAACTTTGGTACAATTCATAGGTAAAGAGAAAAACCTACAAACTAAGGTGGGGTGTCCCTATCATCTGAGGGAGCATTCGACTACATTTAGCTATTTTCTATAATCTTCATCTCTTGACCCGTGCTTAATTTGCAAGCCCACTTAGTGCATGCTCTAAAATAAAATGAGATATTTCTCACATGAAAAACTTGTATTTCAAGAAAAAAAAATTACTAAAGATTAAATTCAAACAATACTCCAACCATTTCATATTAAAATTAATATATTAGTCTATTTAATTGAACCTTTATATTAACTTACTCGTGGCTTTTGGAAAACTGAATTTAATTTGTTAATAAAATAATACAAAGGACAAGCCTAGAAGAAGATAAGGACACACAACCCACCACTCTCACAGCATTTAGTATATGTGGTTTGACACATTTATTTTAAGTTGAAACAAATGAAAACATAAGTCATATCAATACTGATACAACCTCACATTTAATGCTTAACCTTTAAATTTTTTAGTTGTATTACTCATTTTATATTTACCCTTTTAAGTTTTTAAAGCTCCAAAGAAATTCAATTAATTTTTCCATAGTTTTAGTTATAAAATAGTTACAAAGTGACAAATTAAGTATAGAAGTAAAAAAAAAAAAAAAACCTTTATACACATTGTCCTCGATAAATGACAATGTTCATCAATGCACCTAGTTAAGCCAAAAGTAAAGGAAACCTCCATTGACTTTGGTCAAAACAGCCTTGTCACATTGTAATAACCAAAGAGATATGAGTAATGCTATTTTAGACTAAAAGCACTACATTAGTTAGGCTTCTGTTCACATCTTTCCCTGTCCCTTTGGGATTATCTCCACTTTTTCTAAATTATTACTCTCATTACGAATGAGGATTGCGTACAAAATTTTATTTATAAAATGAATATCCCGTTTGTTAATAAAAAAAAACTCCTTTCTAAATAAGTAATTTATGACATCTAATAAAAATATACGTAAGTTAGTTAGCTTTGATTAATAATCATCTGGTTTGCATGTAAGCTGGTAAGAAACTTTTAAACAACCAATTTGTATAAATATTAAACAGAACAAATAAAAGGCGATTCAGTTATGTTATAATAATATCAACACAAATTTTAGTTATAATGTAACACACCATTTAATTAATAACGCTAATTAAAAAAAATGTTACACAGGATAATATCGAAAATAAAGGTCTGGAGTATAGACACTATGTCTAACATTTAACCAAGAGAGATCTGAATAGAAATTTAGGCACACTAAGATGTTAGTGACCAAAGTGGAATAAGAGTCTACAGTATTCAAAATAATTGCCCAAGGGGGCAGACAAGTACATGGGCTATAGCCTAAAAGAAACTAGGACGACAGAATCCAACCCAAAGCTAAGCAGCGGAGTCTCCATTATCCTATTGATCACGAGAAGTTCTCACATCTGCTCACATCAATAAATTGATTATCATCGCAAAAAGAGAACACCACACACAGAACATACAACAAGCAAAAAGGATAAGCTAGAGTAGAAAATGATTTTTATCATACCAATGCATACAACTTTCATAGCCAAAGATACCAATATCAACCAATCATGTTATGACATGCAACCAATACACTAAGACTCAAGACACGACTCATCCGGATACATATAATTAGTCGGATTTAGCGGATGCTTGCACTTGTGGTGGATTTCCCTGCTCTACCGAGCTGCTCTCCCCCGAGCTAAGTGTTATGATGTCTCAACCCCCACACACAAGGTTATCCCTTAATGGGTTTCAGGTCTCCTAGTACTCTCACCACAAGAGTCAGTACACTCTATGTGAGACTAACTTACTCTTTAGAGTGTTAGGATGCAACCTTACCTTGAATCATTACTAAATTATATAAATGGGGCACCACCATGAACTTCCATTAACAGGGGTCATGGAATTACGTCCCGACCAACTGAGGCACCACCATGAGGTCTCACCTAGAGGCTCATGGAATTACATCCTAACCAAATGAGGCACCACCACGAAACTATCGTGGAATTACGTCCTAACCAACCCAATCATCATGCTTCCAACAATCAATATAGAATCATTTATCATGTCAAAACCATGTAACTTTGATAACCAACCATCCCATACAAGTCACATGCCAAGGTCATGTTAAACTTATCAATCACAGACCATAAACCATTCTACTCATACACATTCGCCCAATTCATGCTTTTAAAAGTAATTGAATCAATCCACAAGTTCAAGTTAAAGTAAGAAATTAAAATTTTGCAGCAATTCTTGCTTCAGCTAGACTGATCTCGCTTAAGCTAGAAATTCTCACTTAAGCTATACTGATCTTGCTTAAGCTAAAATCTCTCACTTAAGCTAAACTGACAAATTTTCACTGGTTTCAACATGTAAAAACACAAAATCCCAAACAACAAAAATTTAAGAAAACACAAGCACGTTGTATAAAATGTTGGCATCATATTTCATGCTTTAAAAGGGTAAACAAACCTATCATGGGAGCATCATATTTCAACTCTGCTGTCAATCTCGCTCAAGCTAAGGAGCTCTCGCTTAGGCGAAGGGGTCTTTCGCCCATGCAAAAAGCTTTTGCTTAAGCGAGATTGAAAACAGAGAGTACTGTTTGAGGGGAAAAAAAGAAGAGGAGTAAGGTGACTGATTTTGCAAAGTGGGCAGAACATGAGAGGGTTAGGCTGGTTTAGGGGTTTTGGGATGCCCTATAGGTCAGCCTTAGGCCCAACTGACTAAGAGAGACCCTTAAATTTTAGGACAGAATTAAAGTGGGTCTTACACATAATACTTCTAACATAAAAATAGTGAAAATAAAGACAATAAGATATTGTGATGAGTCACATGTTAAGTTGGTAATTGAGAGTCCAACAACCAATTTTCTAAAATTTATAAGAGGAACTTTTAAGCGATAAACTAGTCTGTCGTGCTTGTTTAATTTGTATATAAATATTAATATAAATATATTTATTATTATATATAATTAAATAATTTATATATATATATTTAATGTATAATTATAAATATTGCTTTAATGTTATTTTAAAATATTATTAAAAATAAATAATATTATTTTAATTTGTTTTGTTCCTGCAGAACAATAATAGATTATCATAAGACACAAATATTGTCTTACCCAATCATTAAATATCCTAAACAGATACTCTACGGTCTTGCGGGGCGTGTCTTCATATCCAGTTACCGAATGGGGCATATGGGGTGTTACCTGTATAAAAGACAACAACGATCAAGTTAGCGAGAGCTCTCAAAGTCAAATCTCAATTTTCAGTATTAATGAATTGCATACATTTAATTGTTGAGATCTACTTGTATTTATAGAATATTAACTAGAAATTACCTGATCCATGGGTTGGGCCATAAATGGGCTCATTGGGTCTCTTTTGAGCTTACATGAGCTTGATCATAATCCACGTATTGGGCTTATGGATTGGTTATGTAAATGTGAGGTCACTTCCTAAGTCCAAAGTAGGCGATCAATGCCGATACTTAACTTTAGCCGCTATATATGCATTAGTTTTGTATATAGTTGATCAGTGGTAATCCAAACTGGACTATAAGTTAACCATTGCTAGGATCGGGTATTCATTGTTGTCAATCCTATCTGGATAGTATAATACATGTTTTATTATATTTAAATAATATGTTAAAATAATAAAATTAAATACATCAATACTAATAATAGTATTAGATTATAGTAATAATATTATTACCATTAGTATTAATAATATCAATAATAATATAATAATAATAATAATAAAAAGTAGTAGAATAGTGTGGACATATTAATAATAATAATAATACTAATAATATACTAACAATAATACTAAATATTATATTAATACTAATAATATTAATATTAATATATTATTAATTATGCGTAATAAAACAATAATATTATATGATTAAAATTTATAATTGAAATTTTGACTTAAAATAAATATTGTTGTATGGATTCTGTATAAAATAAATTCACCACTAAATTAAAATTCATCTTATTTGTTAATAGAAATAGATGTCGATACAAATAACTTAAAACAATATTTAAAAAACATTAAACATATGAAATTAAAGAAAATTAAGTTAAAACTTGAAATATTATAAACAATAATATATATATATATATATATATATATATATATATATATATATATATATATAACTTAATAAATAGTACAATTAATAAATTAATAAATAAAAATAAAAATAGTAGTTAACTATAATTATAATAACAAATAGTAATAGTAAAATAACATTAATAATTGAAAAGAACATGTAGTAAAGTGATGTATAAATATTGAATAAAATTATAGCATCATTAATACTAATAATAAATATATTGCAAATTAAGGAAAATAATGAATTGACGTTTCGTATATTTGTTCAAAATCAAATATGATCACATTGATTAAAATAATTTATCACCATCGTAATTATAAAAATAAATTAATATTAAAACTGACTGGACTTGTAAACGAAAATAATAAAATATAATAAATATTTTCAATAAATATTAACTCAAAATTTGTTGACTAATTAAAAATAATAATTTAAAATAAAATATATTTATTGATTCAAATAATAATAAGAAAGATGATAGTAATTATAATAATATTACCAATTACTAATAAAAACTCTATTCATAATTAAAAAAATTTAAAATAATTAATCAACTCATTGATAAAAAAAATCTTTAGTAATTAATCATATAATAATTAATTGCAACTGTATAAATTTAAAACATTTAAAAAGGTATGGAATAAAAAACAATCCATTTATAATTAGAAAATTGAAAACAATTAATTCTATTAATTGATCAATTAATGGATTTTCTTAAAAAAACAAATTATAGAATTATTGATTGTAAAAATAAATGTTTTAATCAGATATCCTCAATCATTATGGATCTCATGAAAAATATCAAAATGAAGTTGATGCTAAAAATGTATTAACAAAAACATAAATATAAAAACATAAACAAATATTTAAAATGAATATTTTTGTATGGATGTCATATAAAATAAATACAACGCCAAATTAAAATCCAGTTTAAAATTTGTCAATAGAAACACAATACAAACACAATAATATATATATATATATATATATATATATATATATATATATATATATATATA
>Ga0214542_1006229_pt1 | contig 21952 bp, 11 predicted proteins | sample CNSS1metaG_FD_160096 | JGI IMG/M metagenome (GOLD analysis project Ga0214542, IMG submission 160096) | Root nodule microbial communities from cowpea collected in UCLA plant growth center, Los Angeles, California, USA - CNSS1 | ecosystem: Host-associated > Plants > Roots > Nodule | place: USA...
ATCATCTTTGCTCAGTCCAGAAGGAAGGACAGTTTTCAGCCTATGTTATCAATAGTGACCAGAGTGGTCACCATTGTGGTGGTGGGGCAGGGTGGAGTGGGGTTGAGATACAGGAACAGACTCTATCTCGTGTTATAGTGTTGCTGTTGGAGTGGCTGCAATCAAGCTTCTGGGACTTAATGTTTCACTTTTAAGGGGTGGTGCAAACTATAACAGAAATGGATGGCTCGTGGTTCCCTAGGGCTTTAGGGTGTATTTTTCTCCTTTCTCATCTGTTTTGGGGCTTGGGCATCAATTTGAGTCCAACATTTCTGTTGTATTTTTAAATTGGTCACTTTTTAACTTACAATAGTCGGCATTTATTTATTATATTATAATATAATAAACTAAAACAGAATAATAATGACCTAAATAAAGCATAATATATGATATGTTAAAAATAGTAATGAACTAATTATAGCAATAAAAACTAAATTAAACATACTATTATAATATGATTTGCTAAAATGTTAATAAAAATTATAAATAGAAGAAATACATATACACAATAAATAAAAACAAATATAGATATTGTTGAGCAATAAATTCACATACGAAATACATACTGCATGCGTGTAAACACATATTTAGGATCTGTTTATACCAAGGGTAAGTCAAAAGGCTTACACCAAATCCGATAGTTCAGATCAGTTCATCTAAGTAAGTCACGTTGTGTATTAAATTTCCATTAATTTGATTTACATTCAGATTTAAGTACACTAATATATATGCTTTCCTTCCAAGGAAATAAAGACACTGTTTTGGCTCGATGCATAGGTAGCACATGACTCACTAGGTGAATTGATATCAACCATTAGATTTTATAGAATTAAAGGTTTGGATTTGGTACGAGTTTTTAGACTTTACACCTGATGTAAACAAAAGTTAACACATATATATGTGTGTATGCTTGCTTATATTGACCCATTCATTACAAGATACATAATGGTATAAAATATATATTACTTATTTAGCAGGTTGATTGGGTTCTCTGACTTTGTAATTAGGTAATGCGAGGAAAGACTAAATTTTCAGATTTCTTCCCACTTTGTGGCAGTAAAAACCATCACTAAATGTTAAGCCTAAATATGAGGAAAGACTAAATTCTTATATTTTCAAACTTTGGAATACTAATTCGGTATATTGAAGGTGTATGAAGAATTACCAAATTAGGCAAAAAGAACAAGCGCTTAAAGTACATTTTCCCATTTTGGAATGTGTCATTTCCATTGAGTAACCTGTACAAGACTCAGCCTGCTTTAGTATATCCTCCTCTTCGTAAGCTGTCTATAGGGTAAAATCTTAGATGCAATTGATGGCTTTCCCTCGATTTTTTTAATTATTCGTGGATTTACTTTTTAAGAATTCCTTTTTTTACCATCAACATGAATGGCCGTGTAACTTGCTGTTAGCAATTTTTTGTGATTACTTCAACGCATATTGACTTGTCTTCCATGCATATATTTTGTATTTGAGCAATGTTAACCTTATTTTAATCCCTTTGTCATTTGGGCAGCCTTATGTCGAATTGGCAAATACTTATGGGAATGGAAAAATTGCAGAATTAGAGGCTTTCGTCAAGACAAATGAGGAGAAGTTTGAATCTGTGGGTCCTTTTACATATTTAATACTTATTTGTAGCATCGGGCATTTTGATTGTTGCTCAGTACAGTGTTTAACTTCCAGTTCTGACGTTATGCAATTACTTATCAAGATTTCTTGTGCAAATTTCTGTTTCAGGACAGCAACCTTGGACTGGTTAAGCAGGCTGTATCATCCATGTATAAGCGGAATATTCAAAGATTAACCCAAACATACTTGACCCTTTCTCTCCAAGATATAGCCAACACAGTGCAGTTAAATAGCCCCAAAGAAGCTGAAATGCATGTGCTACAAATGGTGCTCTTCCAACTGAGATACATTTTCATTTTCATTTTAGCATTAACGTACCACTAATAACATACTCCTAAACTTCAGATTCAGGATGGTGAGATATATGCTACTATCAACCAGAAGGATGGAATGGTGAGATTCTTGGAGGATCCTGAACAGTATAAAACCTGTGAAATGATTGAGCATATTGATTCATCAATCCAGAGGTATATTTTATGTTAAAACCTCGTTTAGCACAATTTTTCGGTTTTGTTACTTTTAAAGCTTAATTTCATAGTGACCTGTGTCTATAAAATGTTCTTCCTCTCGTATTGAAGTATTTTTTTTTTCTCAATTTATGCCAGAATAATGGCACTCTCAAGGAAACTAACTGCAATGGATGAACAAATTTCATGTGATCAGTTGTATTTGTCTAAGGTGTGTGTTCATCAACTGTCCTGTTATGTTAACTTTTCTGTAAAATATTTTTAACTAAGCGTAATTTGCGTACTCAGGCCGGAAGAGAGAGACAAAGATACGACTTCGATGACTTTGATGTTCCACAAAAGTTCAACATTTAAGGTCAGACAATATAGGTTATATGTACGAGGCTATGAATGATGTAAGATTCACCACTCTCTCTCAGTGAGATAATATTCTGAAATAATGTTCGCTTTTCACTTATATTGTTCTTTCGTTTGAACGATTTCGATGTGCTAGTTGTTGTATGCATTTGAAGTAGCGGTTCCTTAAGTCCCTTTTATTTTAATGTGAAAAATAAAGAAGCATGGTTACTTACGAGATAGTTCCGACTCTTAATTGTGGATATAGAGGTAAATGAGTGAGCATACGAAGAGAGCCATGGATGAGATAAATACTGTTATGTTCACGTGTTGCTTTAGTTAGTGTTATTAATATTTCCTTTTCAACCATGCCAACAACAAAATAGGTGATTGTTTGGTATGGAATTCAGAGATTTCCTAGCTGAAAGGTTTTTAATCATTTTTTATTATTCATACTTCCGAAACTCCTCATGGCATTAGCATCATTATCCCGAACAATTGTTTTCTTATACTCATTTCTTGGTGACCCTTTGCGTTATTATTATTTACGCCAACCAACACAAAATTAAATACCATTTTGTTAAAACCATGTTGGAAAAATCACATTAAGTTGTATAAAACAAAAGTGTTCATATTCTCATGTTATGATTTTCATTAATTGTGGCAGGGGATGAACAGTGGAGAAGATGGAAGATCTTTCTTATTGTCACTGTTATCGCAAAAATGACTCAATTGTTCTTATTCCTAAAACCCTACATTTTTTTGGTAGGATTTGGAAGGTTGTTCTTAGAATTCAAGGCATGATAAATACAATTCCTGTTGATAATCAATTAAGAAATTAGTACAGTATAAATATTGTGAATTATGGTGATGTTACTCATCAGAAACTAATGCAATCTCTTGATTGAACAAAGAAACACAAAAAGATAAATTTGTTGAGAACTTTTTTCTTTTTCTATTTCTAGGCAAAACATGGTCTGTTTCTTCACTACCAAAACCTAGACCATGCAAAATGAATAGAGCATATCTTATAGTGTCACAACAAAATATATGGGTTTGTTTTTCTTACAATTGGGAATAAATAATTTTGATTGATTGTTCTTAAAATTGTTTTATATACTAATTGAAATGTTTGTCTAAATCTTCACTATAGAGTTTATACCGAAACTTGTGTTATATAGGAGTAGCTGGTCCGGTTGTAAAACAAAAAAGAAAACTTCAAATTGTAAGAATATACACAACTTGTTTTAGTATATGTCAAACCAAAATTTATAAAGTATAAACCAGTAAAGTAGTAATAATACTAATAATAATACATAAATATAAAAATATCAACCTATTTCAAATTTAAAATTAGATAAAATTAGATTTAAAAATATATAAAGACTAAAATAGCAATGGTAGACCTTTAACAATAATTATATACTCTTAAAAAATTATAATAATTTTTTTATGGAGTTTCTTGCAAAAATATTATTAGAAAACCAATTTTGAAATTAGGATCACGGTCAAGTCAACAAATTGAATTTTATTAATAATTTAAATTCGATTACATTGGAAAGAATTTCGTAAGAATATAGTCTTGATTTAATCACAAAATTGTGTTTCAAAGCTAAGTTTGTTCACAATAAAATTAATTTTTGATAATCCCATTTTATAGTCACATATGGTATGTGACTCTATTTCCCATCACTTTCACAAACCCAAAGTATCCCTGTACGTTAAAAATCAATAATCTTTCATATAAATTGTGCTCCAAACTTAATGAGTACCAAAAATATTTGTTTTGGCTCAACTTCAAGGAGAAATCCAACGTATGTTGAAGAAGCTAAACTATGATACAAGCTTAATGCTGCTTTGTAGCCAAAGATGGCAACAAAGATTGGCTGCTACAGAATAAGGTCATATTAGCAAAAGAAACCCTAAACCTTTCAGCTAACAAAATTTTACCATTTTCTTCATACTTGCCCTTTTGTTTGCATGCACTTAAGGCCTCTCCACATAGTCAAATGTTGTGTTTGGTTTTCTTATATTCTTATTCAAATCTTTTTCGGCTATAAGCATTTGAAGCACAATGGACATTGAGGGTCGTAGCTGAGGATAATCCTGCATGCAAAGGAGAGCAATCTTTCAAAATCTGATGGCCTCCTTAACATTGAAGTCTCCATTTAGATAAGCATCCACCAACTTTTCTGTCTCTCCAGCCTCATACAAGTTCCAAGCCTGTAAGACACATTCACTTTTGAGTTTCCATCCCCTTAATGGTGATGAACATTAATATTCTATTAGTACCATTATCCCTACTTCCATTTTCGATTCAAATTCAAAGATATGTGAGAGAAGGTGTTACTGCTTACCCTTATGAGAAGATTGTGTTCTTCAACAGGCAAATGTCCTTACCCTTATGAGAAGATTGTGTTCTTCAACAGGCAAATGTCCTATTCGGTTAAGCCTCCCACTAACAATTTCTAATAATAGAGCTCCAAAGCTGATTTTATTGTCACTTTATTTCGGACTCCATGTTCTGGTGCCACATAACCACTACAAAATCAAATTAGAAGAACAAATAAGAGCAAGATGGAGGAAAAAATACTGATAAACCTGAAAATTCCAAAATTCTGAAATTTCATGAGCTAATTGAAAACAAAATGGTAAGCTTACCCTTCAAAAGGAAAATATACACTGGGTGGGATAAGCTTTGCAAGCCCAAAATGTGAACTTTTTGGCCGGAGATCTTCGTCAAGTAGTACTTTGGTTGCTTGTATCTTTCTATAGATAAAGTGGGACCGAACCTCTTCATGAAGGAACGCAAGACCCCTTGCAACACCTACACAAATGTTTCTTCTTGTTGGCCAACTAAATTGGATGGTACTGTGGTCTGCACCTGTAAACTCAAACAGATTAGTTCATAATTAAGATAGTTGTTTTAACAATTCATTCTCTTAACACATGACATCAATTCAATTACCATTAAATGTTTGTGCTAGGCTCTTACTCTCGAGATAGCCATATACCAAAATTTTGTGGTCGTCTTCCACACAACATCCATTCAACTTAACTAGATTCTCATGCTTTATACTAATGTTGATGATGCAGGTAATAAAACCTTTATAGCTATTAGAGAAATTTATCAGTCACATTTTTATTATTTAAATTCATGATAAACTTCTACATAAGTACTTGTAGAAGAAGAAAGCAAGAAAAAAAATGCATTCAGTTTCTCCATAAGCTATTGAAGTTAAGTGCATAAGTTTGTTAGTTTCCTTAGTGGGTCTAAGAAATCTTCATAAATTCTAGATTGATACCATACTACTATAGTTACCTTAAAGACGGCTCCAAAACCTCCCTGGCCTAAGAAGTTTACACGACTAAAATCTTTAGTGGCACTTCGCAATTCCTTATATGAATAGATATTGACATTCTGAAATTTTGAAACATCTATCGTAGCATATAAATTGTAACTTGATTAAAACACATAACATTTAGATCATATCAATGTTTTGTATATATCATATTGTAAAAACAAAGAATACAAAAAAATAGGGCTCATGCTTATGAGTATATAAGCATGCCATCCTAGACAACCGTAAGAGTCTCACCTACCCAAACCCTTTTAAAAAACGAAGATTAAACTAATAAAAAAAATGGGTGACCATAAAACTGGATTATTATGTTTTTGTGGTTTATGGAAACACCAACAAGGACCAAATCTTGGAATAGTTCAATGGAATAAATATATTAAAGTATACCTAAATCAATTTCGGTCAACTGAGTGTACAAGGAAGATCCTTTCTTTCTGAAAAGATTAAAGAAAGTAGTCATCATAGTAATACTCTTGCTCCAATTGATCAAACCTAGCTCTGCAAAAGTGAAAGAGATAATTGAGAATCCTCTTGAAATCTCTCAAAATCTCAACACCGCCTCAAAGGCAATCTCTGAAAGAAAAATTTGGTTGAACCTTTAGCAGCAGTTGCAGGGAACTTCTGCTTCTGATAACATACCATTTGCATAGAAACACTCCTATATATAAAAGAATGATGAAAAACATTCAACCCTAAAAACTTAATATTGAATATTACTTATTCTAATGAACACGAAAAATCAAAATCCAAAGTCAATTTTTTGTTTTATTTTCTTCATGAAAAGTAACCTAGCTTGTTTCTTTGAGTAAACAAGTAAAATAACATTCCATTGCTGTCACTCTTCAATTGTGCAACAAAAACTCAAAAATGATAGAAGGGTATATCCGTTACACCCTTAACCAATTTTTGTCTCACTGTTTTACTATTTTTGGACTCAAAGCCTTGCAATCATTTCTAACCTACCCCCAGCCAAGCCACATTACAAGCTAAAAAGCAAGTCCTATTGATTCTAAGTGTGTTTTCGACATATTGGTGGATGTTAGAGGTTCTACAAGCCTATGTAAATACAGTTTATAGCAAGTGTAGAGAGTAAACACTTCCCTGGATAAATTTGACAGTGAATGAGTGTATACACAACCTTATGAGGTTAACTCTAGTGTGCATAAGTGAATGGCATGTTCTATGCTGAAACTCAATGAGGTAGACTGTATTTGACTGGTTTGGATGCCTTGATGCTCATTTCAGCTTGCTTTGCATATGTATATATTAGGAATTCATGTAGTGAATGAGTATTGGTGTGAAAATTCTGTGAAGATTTTGTTTTTCTGCTTTGTGTCTTGTTCTTAGTTTTTCCCTAAAGTGTGTTAGATATTGTTTTATATTGTTAAGATATTGTTAATCATAATATCAAACAATATCTTCTATTTACTCTATTTATTTTCAGCTACACTTTTTAGTTGTACCTTTCTCTATTATAAATAGATTACCCTATGTGTGGTTTATACACAAGGGAGATTAATCTCAAACCCTATTTTCTCTATTATCAACATGGTATTTAGAACTTAAGGTTTTTTTGACATTTTTTTCATTGCCTCTGCTGCTGCAACCGCCGTGTCATCGTTGTCACCGCCGTCGTCGGAGTATTAGTTCCGACCGACGACCGCACGGTGTTGATCGCCCCAGCCACGCGACCTCAACACCGCCAGAATCATCGACATCGGAGTAGCGACAATCCCTCACGCGCCACTCGAAGCCATGCATCCTCCCGTACTACCGTCACGCGTGGCTGCAAGTTATCCATTGTCTTCGGTAGTGATCACTTGCATTGGAATTGCCTCGTCTTGCTCTTTCTGGTTCTAGTCTCATTGATCCACTCAGACCGCTTTGGTATTTCGAACATGTGCTCAAATCTGGGAGTATGCTAGGTTATTATACATCAATGATACTCAAAGTCTCTATGGTGTCTGTCCTAAATTTGCAGATCTTATTGCCTCTAAACATCAAGACTTTATGACTGATTGTATGGGCAAAATTCATGCTCTTTTTCATGAGTTCAATGAGTTATTGCCTCCTTCCCCCGACCTTGCCATAGAGCATTACACAGACTTGCTGATAGATATTCACAAATTCGTGATTAGATTTTGGGTTCCCTAGTTGTCCCCACCTTGACTTCGACCTGCTCTATTCTTTTGCGTGTACCAGAAAAACCCAACATTGATACACCCGCTTTTGTTGATGATTCTTCTGCGTTGGCATCTCACCATGATGACAGGACTCGCCTTCGCAAATAGGGAAAAGTCCTAAGTGTGAACATTATGGCAAGCTAGGTCAGAAGATTGACAAGTGTTATGCATTACATGGTCGTCCTCCTTTGTGTGTGTGACATATGTAGTGAAACTAGAAGATTGTTGATCCTTATACCATTTGAGAAATTTGTTGAACATAGCAAGCGTATCGAATGAAACAGAAGAGGGACGATCCCCAACAGACGAAGGTGGGGAAAGATTGTAGGGCAAAGGTTATATTGAATTTTTTGGTTTGGATTATGGGGATATCTTTTCTCCTGTGGCAAAGATAGCTTTTGTTCATTTATTTATCGCCATGGTTGCTCTTCAATAATGGCCCCTTTATCAACTGGATGTTAAAAATGTTTTCCTCAATAGTCATTTGTAAGAAGAAATCTATATAGAGCAACCTCCTGGGTTTGTTGCTCAAAGGGAGTCTTCTGGGATCTTATGTGTTGTAAGAAGGATATTAAATGCATTATTAGAAGTTGGTAGAATATTAAATATATCACTAGAAGCTAACTAGAAGCTAATAAAAGATTCTAGAGATCTCCTTGTAATTATTACTTTAGGGTTAGAGTTCTATATATAGAGACTACTGTATTGTTTGAAATGAATCAAAAGATGATTTGTAAGAAGAAATCTATATGGAGCAACCTCATGAGTTTGTTGCTTAAGGGAGTCTTCTGGGATCGTATGTCGTCTTCGCAAATTCCTATATGGCCTAAAACAGCCTCTTAGGGCCTGGTTTTGAAAGTTTAGTAATGTTGTTCAACAATTTTGTATGAGTCGGTGTGAAGTAGATCATTCTTTCTTTTATCAAAACTCGAGTACTGGATGTGTTTACTTGATAGTATATGTTGATGACATCATTCTTACAAGTAGTGACAACCATGACATCTCTCAATTGAAACAACATCTCTGTCCACTATTTTCAAACCAAAGATCTTGGCAAACTCAGATATTTCTTGGGTATTAAAGTGGCACAATCCAATGATGGTATTGTTATATCTCAGAGGAAGTATTCCATGGATATTTTAGACAAAACTGGGTTGATGAATTCAAAGTCTGTTGATACACCCATGGATCCCAATACTAAACATCTACCAAATCAGGGGAGCCTATATCTGATCCTAAGCAATATAGAAGCTTGGTTGGGAAATTGAATTGTCTAATAGTTACTCGTCCTGACATTTCCTTTGTAGTCAATGTGGTAAGCCAATTTCTTAATTTCCCATGTGAAGATCATTGGAATGCAGTCATTCGTATCTTCAACTACATTAAAGGATCTCTTGTAAAAGGATTGTTATATGGTTCTAATAATCATACAAGATTTATTTGTTATTCAGATGCTGATTAGGCAAGATCTCCTTCTAATAGAAGATCTACATCTGAGTATTGTGTCTCAATTGATGGTAATTTGATCTCATGAAAAAGTAAGAAATAAAGTGTTGTGGCAAGATCCAGTGCAAAAGCAAAATATAGAGTTATGGCCTCAACTGCCTGTAAACTTGTTTATCTTAAGCAATTGCTTAGAGAGTTACAATTTGGAGATGTCACTCAAATGACACTTGTGTGTGACAATCAGGCCGCTCTTCATATTAACTCTAATCCTGTCTTTCATGAGAGGACTAAACATATTGAGATTGATTGTCATTTCATTCGAGAAAAGATTAGCTCTTCATATTAGCTCTTATTATTTTACTTTTTTACCCTAATTTCAATTACCATTTTTATTCTTTAAAACCTAAGCCTGACCCACTAAATGCATATTTAACCTAACCTATATGCAAAACTTTCTTCATTCTCTATTATTTTATTCTATTCAGAAATAACATCTATTATTCTTTTAATTTTGTAACCAAAAGCTTGTAAAGTTTCCCTACCAGCCAATGCCACCTGTCGCCACCCGCTGTTAGTCACACCGACCGCCACCGTCGTCGGCCGCCACTGCCAAGTTTTTTTTTCAAATTATTTATTTATTTTTTCTATTTTTCTACTTTCACTGTAATTATTTTGTAAAGAATATAACTATTTTCCAGCAACAATAATGGCCAATGATAATGATCCTTCAAGAACATCTCATAGGAGTGACCTAGGATGGAAATATTGTCACCGGGTGGATGAATCAAATTTAAATACAAATATTTGCAATTATTGTGAGAAAGTTATGAAAGGGGGAGTTACTAGAGCAAAAGAACATCTCATGGAAAAAAAGGACAATGTTGCTGCTTGCACCAAGACTCCGAAAAATGTGAGAGAAGAACTTTGGAAATTATACAAAGAAAAAGCAGACAGATCCTTCGTCAATCTTAGATATACTGCAACCAATGATAACCATGAGAGTGAAGATGAGGTTGAAATTTTCACGGCTAGTAATGATAAAGGGAGAAATAACGGTGGAAGAAAAGGACCAATGGATATGTTTTGTAGAAATCCATCTACTACAATAGAGAAGAGAAAAAAGGAAAAACTAAGGCAAGCTAACATCAAAGAGGCATGTGACAAAAATTTAAAGGCCTCGGTTCATCAATATATTGCTCGATTTTGGTACCAAGTAGGCTTGTCATTCTACCTTGTGAAGTTGAAAAGTTTTCAAGATATGATGGATGTCATAGGTGCTTATGGACCTAATTTACCCACTCCTAGTTATCATGAAATCATAGTTCCACTTCTCAACAAGGAAGTTGAGTACACTGAAAAGTAGTTGCAAGATCATAAATTGCAATGTAGTAAACATGGTTGTTCTATTATGTTAGATGCATGAACTGATCGCAAGCAACGATGCTTAATTAACTTTTTGGTGAGCTCCCCTGTAGGGACAATGTTTGTCAAGTCCATTGATGGTTCAAACTTTGTAAAGACAGGAGAAAAGCTATTTGAGATGCTTGATTCCCTTGTGGAGGAGATTGGGGAAGAAAATGTTGTTCAAGTTATAACAAATAATGGGAGCAATTATGTGTTGGTCGATAAGTTGTTAGAAGAGAAAAGACCCCATCTCTATTGGACTCCTTGTGCCGCCCATTGTAAAGATTTGATGGTCGAAGACATTGAAAAGCTTCCTTTGATAAAGAAGACAATTCTAAAAGGAGTTAGACTTGTTGGCTTTATCTATAGTCATTCTAGTACCTTGAGTTTGTTGAGACAATTTACAAATAAGAGGGAATTAGTAAGACATGTTGTTAAAAGGTTTGCTACCTCTTATTTATCATTGCAAAGGTTGCATCAAGAGAAGGGAAATTTGAGAAAAATGTTCACCTCTGATGAATGGAGCAATAACAAGCTATCTAAGGAAGCCAATGGGAGGGAGGCTACAAAAATTGTTCTTATGCCTTCATTTTGGAATCAAGTAGTATTTACTCTCAAAGTCATGGCTCCTCTTGTTCATGTGCTTCGTCTAGTGGATGGGGAAAGAAAAGTAGCTATGGGTTATATATATGAAGCAATGGAGAAGCCAAGGAAACAATAATGAAGTCATTCAACAACGATGAAAGTAAATACAATGATGTATTTACAATCATTGATAACAGATGGACATGTCAACTTCATCGCCCCTTGAATGTTGCTGGTCACCTTTTGAACCCAGAGTTCTTTTATTCCAACCTAGACATGGAATATGATTTGGAAGTTACAAATGGATTATATGATTGCATCAGGAGGTTGGTGCCAAGTAAAGATATGCAACAAAAAATTTTAACTGAGTTGCCTCTTTATAAGAGTGCAAATGGACTCTTTGGTGATGATTTTGCCAATGAATCAAGGAAAACCACAGCCCCAGGTTAGACACTTAAACACTTTTTAAATCGTGCTAAGATATAATGGTTACATTCTAAGCGACTTTCGTTGCTTGTGTAGCTCAATGGTGGAAGAATTATGGACATGCAACTCCCAACTTACAAAAGCTAGCAATCAAGATTTTAAGCTTGACATGTAGTTCATCGGGATATGAGTGCAATTGGAGTGTTTTTGAGCAAGTAATAAGACATGACTCATTTCATTATTATCTTAGTTTGAAAGTTGTAGAAATAAATTAATTTACATATTACTTATTCACATTGCAGATTCATTCAAAGAAAAGGAATAGACTGGAGCACAAAAGGTTGCATGATTTGGTTTACATAAAGTATAATCAACAAGTTGCTCAAAGATACAATATTAGAGATGAATGTAATGAGTGGTTAGTGGGAGAAGTTGATGATGATAACGATAATGAAGAGGGGGCTAATGATTTGGTTTTTCATGATGATCCCACTCTTAATTGGGCAACTGTTTATTAAGCTTCAGGTATTGGAGAACCAGTAGTTTATACAAGGAGACAAGCAACTAATAAACGAAAGCAACCATCAAGTGATGGTATTGTTATTGGATCTTCCCATGCTTTTAAGAAAGGTTCAGGTGCAACTCCAACTCCAACACAACCTAAGAAGGATAAAGAGAAGACTCAAATTCAAGTTCAAAATGAATTGCATGATAGCTCTGATTCCAAGTTTGAAAGATTACTTAACTTTGACAAGAGTCTCTTTGAAGGGGAAGAGGAGGAGCAATATGCCCCATTGGATGATGACATTGAAGACAATTATGTTGGAGTTGAAGAAGAATATGATTATTAGAAAGAAACTTAATACATACATTTTATGATTTGTTGCTATTTTATGTTTTGAACTTTAAATTTATAGTGTTTTGATATGATGTTATTATTAATTGAATTTTTACACATAATATCACTTTTTCATTAAAATTGTATATGGTGGTATTACATTTTTTTTACCGCAATACTTTCGCCATAATCCGCTATGGTTTTCGTTATAACTTTATAAAGGTTTTTGGGGTCGCCGATATTTTCTGTTATTCGATATCAATAACACTATGTTCGATATTGTTTGATATTGGTAAATATTGTTAATCACAATATCAAACAATATCTTCTATTTCCTCTATTTATTTTTAGTTACTCTGTTTAGTTGTACCTTTCTCTATTATAAATAGATTACCCTATGTGTGGTTTATACACAAGGGAAATTAATCTCAAACTCTACTTGCTCTATTCTCCACAAAGTGCAAGAGAGCTAAGTGTCGGGTGTGTTAAGTCCCTATACTTACATAAATCTAGGTGTTAATAGCACTTTTTTTTGGGATTTTCTTGGTCTAAATATGTGGTTTTAGATTAGATTCTCTTATTTTGTTAAATTCTCTTTTGTTCTAGAATTAGTCGTAATAGGATAGTTTTAACATACTTTTTAGGATAGTATAAGTGCCATTAGTTTTCAGCCGTTTAGTTTAGCATTTGTAGAAATTAGAACATTAGTTTTGATTAGCTTGTCTTGGTAATCTAGCACTATTAGGTGTATGAGTTCTAGTCTAGGTAGATGATTCCTTTACTCTTATGTTAGTAGCATAACATTAGTTTGATGATTTTGAAGTTGTGTGCATAGTTACTTTGCTGTTTGATAGTGTTAAAAGTAGATTTTAGAACTAGTGTAGTTTTCTTAGCTCATTTTCATTAGTCTAGAGCTGTAATTTTAGGTGCACAGGTAGATTTTGATTTCTATGTCATTTTTTGTAGGTAGTGCAGTTTTTGATAGTCCTTTAGCATTTAAAACTTGCTTAGATACTTGTAATACAATTTTATTCTCAGGTTTACTGCAGTTTCTTGTTTTTCCCTACTTTTAGCTAGTTTAGGATGCCTTTCTAGGTTCTAATAGGACAAGTTTTACAGTTCTTTGTAATTGTAGTAGTTACCATCTTTTCTAGCATTCTTTTACCATTTAAAAATTGTTTAGAAAGTAAGTTTTCTGTTTAGGTAGCTTAGGTGTTAATTTTTAGTCATTGTAGCATAGTATTAACCTATTCTAGTGCTTTTTTTGGTTCTAACTAGTAAGATTTCGAAATTGTTGCTGTTTGTGAGTTTTTCCCTGGTTTCCACTTTTCTTTTACCATTCAAAAGTTGGCTACATAGATAGTTGTCAGTTTCAAATAGTAGTTTAGTGCAGTTTTCATTTTTAGCACTTTTAGCCTATTCTATTTAGGTTCTAGGTAGTCATATTTTTAGTTTTAGGTAGTTTTACAATGTGAGTTGTTTCTTAGCTATATTTTACCATTTTAAAATTTGTAGGATAGTTTCTTTACTGATTTTTAGGCTAGTATAGTACAGTTTTCAAATTTTAGCTATTTAGTAGAGTTTTTGAGGTCTGAGTAGTGAATTTTAAAAATCTTGTTAGAAATAAATTTTTGATTATTTTTAGTCAAATAGGACTTGTGTAGATAGAGTTAGTTGTTGTCTAGGGTGTCAGTTACAGATTTTGCACTTTCAATCATTCATTATGGTAAATTTTGTGATGTGCAAGTATGTGAAAATTCTGGTTTGAGTAGAGAGAATTCTGGCTGGTTTGTGCATTTCTTTCATTGATGATTAGGTAGTTAACATGCTTAGACACTTTGTGCACCAGTTTTGGCACATTCTATACCTAGCGAGACTTGAGTCTTAAATGTTGATTTTTGTGATTCACTTGTGTATGCTGTAATCTAGAACTTGTGGAAACTATTATTGATGCCATATGTTTTGAGCACACTTTTCGTATAATATAGTACACCATTTCTACTGACCAAATACAGCAAACCTGCATTCATACACCATTGCACCCATGATTTGAGCCTTATTATCCTTTCTTTTGTACATTTTTTCCCGTTGAACTGCCCATGACTAGAAAAATCAGAAAAATACCGTCAAAAAGCTGTGAAACAGTGGTACAAATCAAAGGTGTGATGCTCGAGTGTGGGGTGCCAATGTGTTTCAGAGTGAAAATATGTTGTATAAAGGCTGTAACAGCAAAGAAAAGAAAGGAAAAAGAGAAAATAAGTGCTTTGAAGCGGAAAAATGAAAAGAATCAGAAAGTTGCATGAAAAAAAATGAAAGTGAAAAGCTGAAAAAAAAAAAAAGAAAAAAAGTTGGTTTATCATGGTGTGTTAGGAATCCAAGTGTGAGTCTAAGTCCCACATTGACCAGAAATGAGAAAGTAGACTATATAAGAATAAAGACCCATACACCCATTCCCTTAAGGTTTTGCCCTCTCTAAAACCTCACATGGTGTGATACTAAAATGTCAAAACAAACTTGAGTTTACACCCTTAATCAATTTTTGTCTCACTATTTTACTATTTTTGGACTCAAAGCCTTGCAACCATTTCTGAGCTACCCCTAACCAAGCCACATTATTAGGAATTTTGTGTATGTGGAAGTTCAAGATGATGATCAACGAAGAAATGCGAATGAAGACCATGGTAAAGATGGGTTCTGAAAAAATGGTGGCAGTCGTTTTCGGTGCTGTGGGTTTTGAAAAATGCAGAGAACCAACTGTACAGGATAATGGGAAACTTACCTTAAAGGCGTCTATTGCACTGATCAACTTCTTGTTTTTCTTCTTTTACTCCTCTGCTCTATCTCTGTGTGAAGTAACTATATATGAATGATGTTGGAAACAATGGAAGACTCAGACAGTCAAGAGCACTACACCGCACAAAATTCAATCTCCTTTCCATTTCATTTTATTTCCAAATCCATGGAAGATAAAAGAATAAAAATTAAAAAGAAAAGTAAAAATGAAATAAGATAAAACAAAATAAAATATAATATAATGAAGCAAAATAAAATTAAATAAAGTAATGGTATTTTTAGAACGGTTATATTTTTGGCACAATTTTATAATTTTATAATGGTTTTTTAGAACGGTTAAAATTTAACTGTGCTATTAATTGATTAAATTTTTGTAGTGTAAGTAGTGGAACATAGTTCCCTTCCCCTAGGAAGATGAATTTCTGGCCTTTCTTTTTTAACCAATGCTGACTAGACTTCCGCTTGTTATTCCACTCATTTGGAAAATTGTTGTAACTAGACATAACACAGAACACTTGAAGGAGTGGCAAAATATCTATTAAAGGAAATTTCAATTAAGCTAAGGTTTTATTGTTAGCCTAAAAGACATATATTATACTTTTACCAACATTCATCTATGCTCTTAGGCCATCTAATTGGAGGCCTATACCCATCTGGGGGAGGAACTAAGCATTCTTTGCTCTCAGATTTTGGAGGGCATTGGCGTTCCAACAAAATTTAAGCATACATAATCAATGACAAAAATTTCTTCTACAAGTCCTATAACATGAAAGAATGGACTACAATCAGTAACATTACCCTTGGATCTGTGCATGGAGTGTAATCTTGTAAGTCAATACTGCATTCTGGAAAACTAATGTATTTAACTTGCAGAGGACTTAATCAAAACTTCAGACATTGGATAAATAAAATTCAAAAGGTGAAGATAATAGAAACAAGGTTAAATTACTCTTTTAGTCCCTCTATTTGTCATGAAATTTCAGTTTGGTCCTTAAGTTTTTCGTTGTCTCAATTTGGTTCTCATTTTCTTAAAAATGACTCAATTTGATCCTCACTGTTAACTTTGACCAAACGGTGTTAAAATCAACGCCACGTGATATTAACTTTAACACTGTCTGGTCAAACTAACGATGAGGACCAAATTGAGTCATTTTTAAGAAAATGAGGATCAAATTGAGACAATAAAAAACTTTAGGATCAAACTGAAATTTTATGACAAATAAAGAGACCAAAAGAGTAATTTAACCTAGAAACAATAATAGAATTCAGATGGAACTTTTTGAAGCATAGTCAAACACTTACCAAATTAATGTTATAGGTTTAGCACTAGGGTAAAATTAAATATAAACATTAAGCATTCATGCATGTGAACAGAAAAGCATAGAGGATGAATCTAATTAGCCAGGTCACTACAAAAATATTAACTATATAAATTTCATTGCCTTAAGGGAAAGAAACATAGGTCCTTTACGATAATCATGAAAGAATTCTAGCAAGACAACAAACTATAGCTGGCTTGCTGCAGAATGTATGACAAACCTATTTTATTTTTGTGAAAATGGCAATGTAGCAGGAATTTACACAAAAATGTTGGACCTATTTTATTTCCCATCCACCCATTTTAGAATACAAGTTTCCAACCAATCACAAACTATGGTTCTTCAGGAATTCTTGCTCACCCATGGCCCTCAAGAGTTTGTTCAAGAATTTCAATGTGATGTAGAAATTATTGAAGAACTAAGAGGGTTTACTCATATTGATGAAAAAGGTAAATGTTAGGTTTTCGCTACAGTCATACTAAAAAGAATCCGAATCAGTAAACCTTAAATCCAAATCCGTTTACTTGTGGTGAATAACAGTTTAATATGGATCAGAATTTGTTTAATTTACAACAGGAGTTTTTTGTTTCTGAAGTATATATAGAAGTTAGAATTTGAAAAGATGAGGAAAATGCAAACAAGGGTGAAAACTAAAGACAAAAGTTGCAGAAGTGTCATAATGTTAGGTAGAAAAATGTCAACAAGTTTGAAGTAAATAAAACAAAAAAAGGGTCTGAAAATATTTCAATGTTTAAGTATGATATCACCGTGTAACAGTTCAAAATAAATTTAACCACCATTCTTCAAGTATTTCTTCCATATCTTACTAGGTTTTGTTATGGATCCATCCAAAAACCTGGTGTGTCCAAAAGATTGAAAAATACCAAGGTTTCAGTGTTAAACCTGGTTATTGGAAGAAAATTTGTGATAGAAGCAAGTTTAAGTGTTCTTTGTTAGCACTTTGTTAGACAAGAATTCTATAATCTTGTGAAAAAAACTTTATTCACCTCTTGTTGTTATATTTGTTCTTACAATACATTATATTTATAGACCCACATTTCCTCACCATTGTACTCTCAACGGCTATAAACGGCTAACTCATTAACTACCTAGACTCCAACAGCTAGTGCATTAACCACTCACAACGGCTAGTTTCTTACAACGGCTAGTTACCTATAGTGATTAATACATTTAAGTTTATTAAAAACCCAATAAAACTCCCCCTTAAACTTAAATGCTTCTTTTATTCTCCATCTTTGTTCCTTTATTCTTCAACACGGCTTCCAACGTGCAATAACTCTTCCTCACATTGTGCTTGTCCCTTTCATGAGTAGTTAAGTTCTTTGCTTTCTTCATGACTGACTTCCCTTTCACTTTATCTATGGTCGACTTGTACTTCGCTTTCCCTGTGACTAACTTGTTGTCTGCTCTCTCAGTTTTTGCATCCTTACTGGCAAACTTGTTCTTCTCTTTGGTCGACTTGTTACTCATTAGGTTCTTTGTCTTTGTGGCCGACTTGTCGTTAACTGAGTTTTTATCAATAGGCCGATTTCCTTTTGAAAGATCATACCACACCCACGTATTGTTGTGCTCAATCTCCTCATCCTTTTCAAGTAGCCACTTCTCATCTTGCACCTCCAGTGCAACTCTCAGATCCTTCTCAACTTGTAATTGTTCTTGCAAACTTGAAACATCTTCTTCAAATTCCAAGTGCCGCTTTTGCAAAGCTTGTTTCCTTCCCTCTACGCTTTCTTGTAGAATTAAATTGTCTCTAACCTCCTTTTCAATACTCTGTTGCAAGTCTCCTTTTACAATCACTAACCTTTGGATTAGAAGCTTTTCTTCTTCAAATTCTGAGCTACTCAAGCTTTTCACATGCTCCACCGAGATATCTGAGTAATCCACTTGCTCCACCAACTTATCCGAGCTATGTAGGCGTTCCATCAAGTTAACCGAGTTGGTCTCATGCTCCACCATGTTGTCTGGGGTATCTACACGCTCCGCCACCCTGTTTGGGCTATCTATATGTCTCACCAGCCTATGCAACCTACTCGGTTGTCTTGCTGACCTATCCACGCTACTCGATTGTTTTGTCGAGTTATCAACTATACTCAGCCTTCTTGTTGAATTCTCCATGCTACTCGGTCTTCTTGCCGAGTTCACCACTTGCTTATGCTCGGCTCCCGAGCTATGCGCCATCATCAACAATGTCGCTTCTTCTTCAACATCCTTTGTGAGGTTGATCGTCTCTTCCTTTCTACTTTCAGATCTACAATCTTTGGCAAAATGTCCAGACTTACCACAATTGAAACACTTGCCTGAGTAACAGTCCTTTGCATAATGGTCATACTTGCCACACTTAAAGCACTCAACATTTGAGTTGCTTGATTGACCTCCTCTCCATGGACCTCGTCCTCTTCTGTGCCAATTTTGTTGACCAGATTGTTCTTTCTCTTCTTGTCCTCGACTTCTACCACCAGGACCGCTTCTTATACTTCCTCGATATCGTCCTCTACCTTGAGTGTTTTGAGCTTTCTCATCTTTAATTGACATCTTCGTTTGGAGTAATTGATCAAGTGGCTCAACCTTCTTCTTCTTCTTCTTCCGCTGCTCATGCACCTCAAGGGACCCGGGAAGCTCTTCAACCGTGAGCATTGACAAGTCCTTGGACTCTTCAATCGCGCACACCACGTTCTCAAAGTCATTCGTTAGAGACCTCAAAATCTTTTCTACAACTCGGCTAGCGGGCAACGTCTCTCCGTTTCTACTAAGTTGATTCGCTACAGTTTCAACCCGAGTAATGTACTCGGCTACTCCTTCTGTCTCCTTCATCTTCATGCTCTCCAATTCGCCTCTAAGTGTTTGAAGTCGCACCTGTTTCACTCAGTCATCTCCCTTATACGCCTTCTCCAATATGTCTCACGCTTCTTTTGAAGATTTAGCACTTGCAATCTTCTCAAAGCCAGACTCGTCCACAGCTTAGTACGGATGTACAAAGCTGCCTTGTCCTTCACACGTGCGTCTTTCAGCACTTTCAACTGGGCATTTGACCAACCTGTAGTGTTGGCTGGTTCATCGAAACCATCTTCAACAACCTCCCAATTTTCTTGGGATCCAAGAAGGGCCTTCATTTTGAGACTCCAATTGTCATAATTGACAGCCTTTGTCAACTTGGGTAGGGAGACACTGTTTGTAAGACTGGCCATCTCACTCTCTTTTTTCTCAAACACTTAGGTCTCTAGCTCTTTTTTCTCAAACTCTCTAGCTCTCTCTTTTTTCCACTTAAACACTCAAGCTAACCGGCTCTGATACCACTTTGTTAGTACATTGTTAGACAAGAACTCTATAATCTTGTGAAAAAAACTTTATTCACCTCTTGTTGTTATATTTGTTCTTACAATACATTATATTTATAGACCCACATCTCCTCACCATTGTACTCTCAACGGCTATAAACGGCTATAAACGGCTATAAACGGCTATAAACAGTTATAAACAGCTAACTCATTAACTACCTAGACTCCAATGGCTAGTGCATTAACCACTCACAATGGCTAGTTTCTTACAACGGCTAGTTACCTATAGTGGTTAATACATTTAAGTTTATTAAAAACCCAACATTCTTGAGATTTTTTTTTCACTGTGATTTGCCAATTTAAGTTCGAATTTCATTTTCTGAAGTTTTAATTGATTGATGTTGATTAGATGAATGCTTCTCAACGTGTTAGCACTTTTAATTATCGAATTAAACTCAAAATTACAAAATACAGTTTTTCTCGTTAAATACTTTTTTTTCACTAGCTTGGGTTTTGGAATTGTGATTTTCGTTTATATTCAATCATTTAGTTTCGTTTCAGTTCCTGCATTCAGTTGATGTTAATATAAAGTCTTTTGCATCATCAAATCATCCATTAATCCATTCCATATTAGAATTCAAATCAGGCCCTGCACATTCACATGCATATTTTCACTGTCAAAGCATAAATTATGTGATTTTCTTATTCACTTGTGATTTTCCATTTTTCTAGTTTCTATTCAATTTAATATGCATATTATAATTAGTTAGGTGATTAAAGCATGTTTTATTCATCTACCTTGTAAAAATCACATGTTAGGTTCATTTAGGCATTTCATTGAACACCTAGTGGAAGCTAGGTTTTGATCAGCATTTCATCAAACAGATTGTAATTTGTTCGTTCTAGTGGGTTTTAGTTGATTTTAGATTTCATATTTCGTGCTTTAATTAATTTTTTGTACATGTTAAACATCCATATAAAGTCAATTCATTTAGTTTTAGTAAATTTAGGATTAGTTTATAGGCATAGTCATGCATTGCATATTAGCATATTATTTTAGTTAGTTAAATTTTCCCCACCACAAGTTGTTTACAGGCATTTGCATCTCTATATTTTAGGGGAAAAATTGGTTTTGAATGAACTTAATGTTGCTAATTCTAGTTCATCAAATCGCGCAGTTGTCGGGGAAATGACAATTTTAGATGATGTGTGTAAACTAATTTGTCTTGTATATAGTAATTTTAGAATCAGTCTCAGCTCTATTACTGTTTTGGTTTTGGTTTTATTGTTACTTTCTTAGTTGCATGTTTTTTAGCCATGGATTATGTTTACTGTTTTGGAAATTACTCTTCTAGCTGCAGAGGTAAAACTGATTTCAGAACCTCCAAAGAGTATCAGGAAAAGCTTAATAAAGCTAAAAATCATGTTTTAGTGCTGCATTATTTTGAGATGGAGTTTGATGCTGATGCGTGTGATCCTAGGTCTGATTTTGATGCTTTTGAGCATGTGCATGTTGAACCTTTAGAGAATACCATTGTTTCACCATATACCATTAGAGATGGCAAATAAATCCGTCTCCGTGGGTATTGCCTGAACCCGTCCCCGTTTTGACGGGAAATCTCCGCATTGACTGGGTATGGGTATGGGTATGGGTAATCCCCGACTTTTTCAATTGGGTATGGGGATGGGTATGGGGATGTACATATCCCCGCCATAATACCCGTCCCCGTTTAAATTATTAAAATATTTACAATTAATTAAGTAATGATATATATATATATATATATATATATATATATATATATATATATATATAAATATAGGGT
>Ga0214542_1006232_pt1 | contig 21945 bp, 9 predicted proteins | sample CNSS1metaG_FD_160096 | JGI IMG/M metagenome (GOLD analysis project Ga0214542, IMG submission 160096) | Root nodule microbial communities from cowpea collected in UCLA plant growth center, Los Angeles, California, USA - CNSS1 | ecosystem: Host-associated > Plants > Roots > Nodule | place: USA...
CACAATATTAAGTAAATACTTTGGGGAATTAGATGATAAATTGATAATTCAACATTTTCATCATATTCATACTATGACATACACAATGTATTTTTTAAATTTTAGCACATTAAAAAATACATAATACTTGTCTTTTCCAGTTATATAAGAATTTGAAACGTTAATGCAAGAGTCCATAAAAAAGTAATTAATATACATAAGTGCAAGTTTTTTTTTTAAATTTTATGCGGGCTTGCGGGCCGAACCAGGGGGGCCGCGAAACAGCCTGCGCGGGCTGCGAGCTTATGTGGGCTGGGCCATTGCGGGCCTGCGGGCTCACTATTCTGGCCCAACCCATATTTTTTTCGCGAGCCTGCGGGTCGGCCTGACGGGTGAAGCCCTAATTGCCACCCCTATCTGTAATGACACTTTGATGCCCATGCATAAAAAGTGATAAATCCAATTATGAATGCGTAAATATTACCTTGTGAACAATGTATTTATAATATTATTATATGGTTTTACCTAGATGGGCCTAGGTTACCCAGATCAAGACCTCTCCTAGGTAATCTTAGGATTTTATTGACTTAACTTGCTTACTAAATCCTTGATTAGTCTATTAATTTTATTGCGAAAAGTCAACATGGTCTACATATATGGCCTAAATGTTCTCAATCGATATGATGTTGTATGAGACTAACAACAACGTTTTGACCTCACATAATAAACTCATCATAGTTAACAAATTCATGGACCACTCTTCATTTATTGCAATTGAAAATGATACACTCTTTCATTTATGTGCACAATTAATGCATTTTAACTTGTATCAAGAATATGTACAAGAATATCATTTAAAAGGTGTCACCATTTACTTATAAATATGTATTCCAAAGTCATGTTTTTCAACAAGATGGATACCACAAAGAGGTGTAGTGTGGCATTACTTGCATTCTCATTGGCTCTTTTCATCATTGCATCAGGTTAGGAATAATCTTTTAACACAAACACATTATTTTCAAAAATTTCTTTTATATATGCCATTAATGTATTATTAACTCTTAATTTGTGTACACAGATATGAGTATGAAATCTGAAGCAAGGGGACCCATTGTGCACCTTCACTGTTCTAGGGATTCAGATTGTGATCATCGTCCTTGTGCATCATGTGGTTGCAAATGTAGAAACACTTATTGTGTATGTCAATCAAAACCTGATTTTTCTGAAAACATTTCTACTCATGCACCCACAAATTGAGTAATAAGGTTTTCTCATGCAATCCTAAGAGAGAATCACAACACTAAAGGATTGTAATTTCTTCTTAATTGTGTTTGCAAATAAAGGTCCGAATTTTGGCTTATATGTGGTTTTGTTAGATTTATGTTTTATGCCTTTTTCTTAATCTTTCTTATTACCCAACAACATTATGGCAAAAGAAGCATAACTGTTGTAACGCAAGGAAAAGAAAAATGGTCAAAATATTGATACTAAGATAACACAATGCTGATAAAAGTAACTAGTGTTAATTTATATATATATATATATATATATATATATATATATATATATATATATATATATATTCCATTTTAGTGTCCTAATTTTTATTCCTAGTTTTACCGTTTAATAAATAACCGTTTCTTTTTAAATTAAAACAATTGTTTTACCATTTTTAACTTTTAAGCAATTACTTTCTTAGATACAACTGTTTCACTTATTTATCTTTTTTTAAATTAATCATTTTTAAACTAAAATAAGCATCTTTAGTAAAAATAAGGTTTAAATAATTTTTTCCTTATTTTTGTTCTGTTTGTTCGAGTTAGTCTCCTTCTTTGTTGGACGTTTAAGTAAGTCCTAATTTTTTTCAATTTGGTCCCTTTTCTAACCGTGTTTAAATAATTAACGTCTGTGAACAATAAATATCACATGTCAATTCCTGATTTATTTTTATTTTATTTATTTTAATTCTAAATAAATTGCACGTGTCAAGAAGCATCTTGCCATTTGTTAGTTTGGGTTTTGTCATTTCCTTTTGTTCAATTTAGTTTTCATATTCTCGTTATTTTTGTTTAATTTAGTTCAAATGTTTGTTAAAATGAAGCAATTTTGTCCTTTCCGATTTAAAACCAAATTTATTTTTTATATAAATGTTATATTAATATTTTAATTAAATTGACATTTTCATTATTTTTTTAAAATTTAATTATGAATTATTAAATTTAATTATAAATTGAATATAATTCTTAGATTAAATTATTAAATATGATATAATTATTTAAAATATTTTTAGAATATAATCAATGAATATTTTCTCCTAACAATTATATTCTAAATATACTAATATATCTAAAATTGACATATAAGGATATTACAAATATTCGAAATATTTTTTAAAAAATTAATATTTATAAAATTGACATTTAAATCTAAAACATTTCAGATTTTAATATCTAAAACACAATAGAAATATTAAATGTTTTAGATTTAAATGTCAATTTTACAAATATTACATTTTTCTAAAATATTTAATAATTATATTCAATTTATCATGAAATATAATAATTTATAATTGAAGTTAAAAAATAATTAATAAAACTGTTAATTTTAATAAAAATATAAGTATAATATTTATATAAAAATTAAATTTAGTCTCAAGTTAGGAAGGGAGAAAATTATTCTAGTTTAATAAAAAATGGAATTGAATTGAAAAAAATTACGAATATAAGAACCAAATTGAATAAAGAAAAATGACACATATACACACACCACATCAATATTACCGACGAATTCACATACACACAACACATCGATATTACCGACGGTCAAAATCCGTCGATAATGGTCAAAATCTGTTTGCTAAATCAACATTGTCGAGGGATTATCGATGGTAAAAAATCTGTCAGTAAAATGTTTGTCGGTAAAATTTTACCGACGAAAATCATGTTCCGTTGGTAATTACCGACAGAAAAATCCGTCGGTAAATATCTCGGTAATTACAAACGAAAAAATTCGTCGGTAAATCTATCGGTAATTACTAACGAAAAAATCCGTCGGTAATTACGGACCGAAAAATTTGTCGATAAATTTGTAGCATTGTTCATCTTCTCCCTCTTTCAATTCTTTTTTCGTTTTTTCTTCGTGGTCGCCGTCGCTGTCGCTGCCACCGTCGTCGCCGCTGCCACCACCGCCGCCGTCGCTGCCACCGTTGTTGTCGTCGTCCTCTTCTTCTTCTCCTTCTTCTCCTTCATCTTCTCCTTATTCCTCTTCTTCTTCTTCTTCCTCTTCCTCTTCTTCTTCTTCTTCTTTTCCTCCTTCTCCTTCTTCTTCTTCTTCTCCTTCTTCTCCTTCTCCTTCTTCTCCTTCTTCTTCTTTTCCTCCTCCTTCTTCTTCTTCTTCTTCTTCTTCTTCTTCTTCTCCTTCTCCTTCTCCTTCTCCTTCTCCTTCTTCTCCTTCTTCTTCTCCTTCTTCTTCTCTTTCTCCTTCTTTTTCTTATTCTTCTCCTTCTTCTCTTCTTCTTTTTCTTCTTCTCCTTCTTTTTCTTCTTTTCTTCTTCTTCTCGTTTTCTTATAAGGTGAGATTTGGCGAGAAAATTCCCGCTTCTTTTACCGACGCATTCATCGATAAAAGAAATTAAATTATCGATGGATTTTATCGACGAATTTTGAGTTATGTAAGTACCGATGGATTTACCCACAGAAAAATCTGTCGGTAATTCAAATTTGAACAGGAAATTTCCCGCTTTTCTGTCGAATTTTTACTGACGAATTTTTATTGACGGATTTTTCTGTCGATAAATGAAATCTTTCCTACCGGTGAATTTTTTCGTCAGTAATTAAAATTTGAGAATCCGTCGATAATATCCGTCGGTAATTCAAATTTACCGAAAAAAATATATCCGTCGATAATTTCATTTTTTTGTAGTATATATATATATATATATATATATATAAGTTTAATTCATAATATAAAAACTCAACATATCATATTATCAACCAAACTCTTCTAGACTTGATATTATTAAGAAACGTGAACTTGAGTCAAACTAATGAAGCCATGCACCTGTGGTGATATAACTTGCTCTACCGAGTTACCACACACAAGGTTAATCCCTTTCACAATAATAAAAAGAATGGGACCATCCTTATGGTAGGACCTCTTGCTACTCTCATCACCTAACTATTCTCCTTTAGATGAGTATGAATAACTAGTAAAGTTTAGGATAACCTAACAAAATGGAACAATACTGATTGTCTAGGCACACCCTAGTGACACACATTACCAATGGGATTTCCTCTCCGGAAAAGACCTTACAATAGTTCACCACATACCTTTGTTTCATAATATAAATTACAATCTCAAACATATATATATATATATATATATATATATATATATATATATATATATATATATATACATAAAGTAAATTAAAATGGTAAAACCATTTCTCTAACCATAGACTTCAAAACAAAGATCCCACCGATCAAAAGAAGAAGCACATGTCTAGAATCAACTATCAAAATTTTAGCTTGATCAAACGATTAACGAAGCGGGAATCTTCATTTTACCAAGAGGACGTAGTGTAAAAAAACTATGTAGTGCCTAACACTAGAAAATGGCGCCCAACGCTGATCATTTCGTAAAAACTAGCACTCAGTGTTTCCATGGTGAAGCTAAGCATTGATTAACTCATAAAAGCAAGTGCTTAGCGTTACTATGGTGAGGCTCAACACTGATAAGCTCATAAAAGCCAACACATTGTTACCATGGTGAGGCTCAACGTTGCATCATATATTAGCAATCTCAATTTAAGGTTTTTGGAAATCAGGACATGTTTCATAGCTCAAATTGGTACTCCTCCTTTAGGTATTGGTCTAAAACCATCTTTAAATCATAAGGGTTGGTACCAATTTGATTAATGACTCAAATTCTACAATTCTCCAAATTTCCTCACAATCAATCAACCAATCATACAAGATTCATTAAACAATTTACATACCAAAATCACCCATACAATTAATGATAATTACCAAACTCAATCAATCATAAACGTGCCAATATCAATCTCTATCAAACTCACTTACACAAACAATAGAGACTAGCTTCCCTTACCTGACTAAACTGCACAAACAGTCCTATGACAACTCAACACCTTTAGTTCCACAAGATGCTCTATCTACTCATAGACGCATCACAAAGGTGATCATGACATACCTTTATGATTGCTAAAATAAAATAAATTAATAATAATTCAAATTTATATATAGATTTTTCATCATTGAACTTCAATATATGTATATGTTGGATGATGATAAATAAGATTCATGAATTAAATTATTATATATAATAAATTAAATATCTTTATATAATTATGGTGGTTAAATTAAACTTATGAAAATGTGTTAAAAGGTAAAAATAATTTTATGAAAAATCATTGAAACAACATCTCAAAAACTTGGTAAAAATAAACGATATAAAATAATATTAAAAAAAGGAAATGTTAAAATAAATATCAATTTAAAGACCAATTATAATTTTTTATTCATAATAATGATTATTTTAGTAACCACTAATTTATTTTTTTTATTTTGGAAATTGATATCTAAATTAATTATTACAATGAATAACAACTTTTGATCACTAAAATTTATTTTTAATACATTTTCTTATAATAAGTACTAACAAAAATGACTAAATTATATCATATTTAAAACAATAGAGACCTAATAAAAAAAATCAAATGAACCAATTTGAGTTTTTCTTATAAAAATGATTAAATACATAATTAAACCTAAAACTTAAAATACTATCAAGTGTGACTTGGTACTTACATAATACATCAGTAACTTTTATCTCTCTAGTTATTATCTATATAAACATCTACATTCATCACAATGATAGGTATTTTACATCATAGAATTGAGTAATAGAACACTTAATATACAACACATCAAAATAAAAGTTATCACTTGATGCTTAAACGACTAGTTCCAACACTCAAATATAAATTTAACATGCATTTAAAATCAATTAAAGCATTTAACAGAAAAACATACCTAACATTAAAATATTACAATATTAATTTCAATCAATTAGGATAAATCAACGCATTCAAACTCACTCACGTGCACAAAATAAATTCTATATCATAGTTAAGTTGTCATAGCTAACTCCTTCTATAACTCCATAAGTAAAGATGACTGCGAAGGTGGTAGTGGCGATGGTTGTGGCGGTGATGACTTTGTTTGAGCACGAAAGGATTGGCAGTTGGAGATGAGCTTCCTTTGACAGCACCTTGAGAAGGAGAAATAATGAATTTGTGAGGTAAAGAGAGGCAATTAGTGTTGTTTTATTATGTTTCAAAATTTGTAATGGGTCAGCTGAATTGGTCCAGTTTCATATTACTCTTACAATCAAAATTTAATTATTATTAATTATTAGTATTTTAACTTTATAAATATTAAATTTAAATAAATAGAATAAAGGATTTAATATATATATATATATATATATATATTAAATACCGATTTCAACATTTATGTAGAAAAAAATATATTTTCCATACATGTAGTTAGTCATTAATATTCTTAAATAATTTAACAATAAATCATATATTGATAATAGAAATTTTATAATATGAAAATATTAATAATGAATAATAATAAAAATATTATTCTATAAAAGAAAAAGAATTTGAAATAAATATTTTCTATCATTATTTTTTTTTGTAAATAAAATTGAAATGAATTAATTAATTAATTAACACAAAAAGTTAAAAATATAGTAAAATATCAATAATCAATAGTGATAAAAGTCTTATATTGTAAAAAAAAAATTGAGATAAATATTTTATATTGTAACATCCTAATTAACATTCTAAGCCATCAAATAAAAGATTTCATATTTATAACTCACAACACAGAACTCTGGCATATAAATATCATACTACAGTCATCTCATAAAGTAACATAAACTGAAATACAATTTATATACAAAACTATCTAAAAGTTTTAAAAAGAAAACACGAGTCTAAACATCAACTATCTATATATAACTACTCAACAACATCTCCTCCTCCTCCTTCTACTAACCCAACTGTAGAATCTTCGACTGCTCACACCATTCAAATGATCATTGCAAAAGGAGACAAACACCAGAAACAAGATATAGAAAAAAAAGGTAAGCTAAAGTAATTAAAAGATCAATTCAATTCACAAAACAAATACTTAAGTCACACACAAACAATCCATTCAATTCAAGTTGATATTTAAAACTAAGACTCAAAGACTCAATTAATTCGAATACATGCATTGAGGTTGGATCTAGGTAGTTATGCACTTGTAGTGCATGCATCTCATGCTCTGTAGAGCGATAGATAAAGAGTTAAACTATACCACACACAAGGTTAGTATGTTAACACCTTTGGTCAAGAAAAAAATTCCTAGGTTAGGACCTCCTGCTCCTCTCACCACATACCTTATTCCTCTCTACTTGAGAATTTGAATGGTTATTAGAGCGCTAGGATAACTGTCAAGACAATCCCTAGTTCAATGCATACGCTATCAGAATTCATCACTAATTCTCCTTGAATCAGTATTAACACATCTCAATCTCATATCATATACCAATCATTCATACAAAATTACAAACTTCCAAATTTAAAATCAACCAATATCCAAATTATGTACTGATACACTCACTTAGCGAACACGTCATCTCGTTGGGCAAAGAGTAAATGCTCGCCCAACGGGTCTGCATAATTCTGCAGAATATAGTTTTTGCACAATTTTGCATTTCTAAGGCATATCTAAACTTTGCCAAGACCATCACAGATAACAAGCACATATCACACTCAAGTTTACGCCAAACATCCATATCAAATGACTTCAATTGCAATACTAAACATCATCATTTTTAAACAACTTCCTTTTAAAATAAACCTAGATTCCATAGCTTTCACACATCATAAACCATGCTACATCTCAGATACCACAATCAATCATAGAATAATCATACAATATATAGTTCTAACAGGTTTATGAATTAAAGACAGAGAAATTAGCTTCTCTTACATGTGATACTACGAGACAACTCAAAGAAAGTATCAAATTCATTTACAAACCTAACAGAGTCCACAACTCAACCTATGAACAACAAGAACATGATCAGGGAACATCATCAAAATCATTGATCAATGGAAAACACTAAGGTAATTTAGAGGATACATTCGAGTTGAAATTTCCCGCATGCACATAAAACTAAACTAAACAAAAGAAAAGAGTAGAAGATCAACTTACTCTATTTGAGAAATTGATCGGACAAAAATATAGAGCTCGCCTCAAGGGTTACCCTAGTTGTCTCTGATTCTTTAAACAAATAAAGATAGATGTGAGAAATTTAGAGAGAAGGGAGAGAGTTCTAGAAGAAAGGTTTTTAGAGAGATAAAATATTTATATCTAATGAAACTCGTTTCGAAAATTTCTATTTATACGTTGACATTTTAATATTAAAATAATCGAGTTTCATTATTTTATACACTATATTATTCTAACATACCAATTTCTATTTTCTCACATATATAATTAAAATGATTTTTATAAATAAAATTTAAAAGAATTAATTTGTTTAATAATAATAATTATTATTATGTTTTAGTTTTTCAATTGAATTTAAATTTACAGAATAAAAGTTTTCCTATAATCTTAAATTATTAATTAATGTTGATTAAATGAATTAATTAAAATTCAAATAAATGGAATAAAAGTTTTGCTATGAATGAATTAATTATTATTAACAAAAAAATTAAAAAAATAATAAAATATTAATAATTGATGGTGAAAAAATTCTTATACAATAAAAGAAAGAAATTTTGGTATAAATATTTTTCTGTAATTAAAATTAGTTTTATCAATACATTTTAATAGATTTATTAATTAATTAACACAAAAATTAAAAGGATAAAAAATATTAATAATTAATGGTGAGAAAAACATTATACTATAAAAAAAGAAAATTTGAAATAAATATTTTTTCTATAATTAAAATTATTTTTATCGATAAAATTTAAATGAATGAAGCAATTAATTAACACAAAATTTAAAAGATTAATTTATGAACGAGATTTTCAGTTAGTAGTTTTAATTTGTATTACTAACAAAATTAAATTCGTCGGTTATTAATTTCTTGAAATCCAACGATAAAATCTATAGATAAGTTAAATTTAATGATAAAGATAAATTTGTCGATAAAATTTCATCGATAATTCCAATAATGTTTTATTATAAATTACCTAAATTAAGACATCTTCCAAATAATTATGGGATTTTACTGACCTACCTTGCCCACTTAATCTTTGATTAGTCTGTTAATCTTATTATATAAAGCTAACATGATCTATTTATATGGTTAAGATGTTCTCAGCTGAAACAATGTCGTTTGAGACTGACAATATCATTTCGAGCTCCCACAATACATTCATTAAAGTGACCAACTTAATGGATCACTCTTCATTTATTATCATTGATAATGATACACGTTTTCTTTTATATGTACAATCAATGTAGTTTCACATAATACATTCATCAAAGTTACCAACTTCATGGAGCACTTTTCATTTATTGCTATTGATAACGATACACATTTTCTTTTATATGTACAATCAATGAAGTTTAACTTGTATAGAGAATTATTACAAGAAAAATGTCTCGTTAGTAATCAATTTTAGTGACCAAAGTTGTTAGTTACTATAGTGATCAATTTAGATATCAATTTACAAAATAGAAAAATTATTTGTTACTAAAATAGTCACTATTATAAATAAAAAAATATAATTGATCGTTAAATTGGTCACTAATTAATTAGAGACTAATTTAAAAACCAATTCCTTTGGTAGCAAAAATTAAGGTAGCCAATGTTTGGTGAGCAATTTTCTTTGGTAGCTAAAATTTAGAAATCAATTTAGAGACCAATTATAATTTTTCATTCATAATAGTGACTATTTTGGTAACCAATAATTTTTTATTTTATAAATTGGTCACTATAGTGACTAACAACTTTTGGTCACTAAAATTGGTTGCTAGTGAGACATTTTCTTGTAATGAATATCATTTAAAAGGTGTCACCATTTACTTATAAATAGGCATTTCAGAATCATGTTTTTCAATAAGATGGATACCACAAAGAGGTGTAGTGTGGCACTACTTGCATTCTCATTGGCTTTCCTCATCATTGCATCAGGTTAGGAATCATCTTTTAACATGAACATGTTATTTTCAAAAATTTTTTTTATGTATGTCATTAATGTATTATTAACTCTTAATTTGTGTACACAGATATGAGTATGAAATCTGAAGCAAGGGGACCCATTGCGCAAACTCCCTGTGATAACAATCTAGATTGTGCACGTCGTCCTTGTGCATCATGTGGTTGCAAATGTATTAAGAATTGTTGTCATTGTCACTCAAAACCTTATTTTTCTGATTTTTGGTGTTGAGTAATAAGGTTTTCTCATGCGATCCCAATAAAGAATCACAACAATAAAGGATTGCAATTTCTCCTTAATTATGTTTGAAAATAAAAGTTCGAACTTTGGCTTGTATATGTTTTGTAAGATTTATGCTTTATGCTCTTTTCTTAATCTTTCTTATTACGCAACAAAATTATGGTAAAAGAAGCATTACTGTTGTAATATAAAAAAATGAATGCTGATAAAAATATTGGTACTGCGCTATAAAATAATATTTTTATTTTTTTTAATACATGATACTGAATAAAAAGAATCTTTGTTAAAAATATATATAATAATTCAAGTGCAAATCGAAGGTGGGTTTTAAATTATGAATTCAAATTATGAATTCGATTATGACATGCATTACAAGAAAATCCTAATCGCAAAATAATTAGTCACAAATTTAAAAATCGGTGGCTAAACAGCTACCGAAATTTCAATCGCTAATTGGAGACCAATTTAGCAACCAAAATTTGGTCACTAATTCTGTCACTAATAAGGACTTATTTTAATTTAATAAAATAGTTTTCTGTTGCTAATTTGGTCACAAATAAATACGTTTTTTAATTTAGTTAAAATAGTATCGATGACTAAATTAGTGACTAAATTAGTATTTAAATCAATGGCTAAATTGGTGGATAAATTAGTTACTAAACTGATGACTAAATCAACATTGAAATCCATTGGTACGACACCATTTTTTACTTTAGGCTACACTGAACTAGTTCACATGTATAAAATTATTACCTAAACATAGAAAATGTTATGATGATATAGGTGTGGCTTAAAAAATACTAAAGGCCACATTTTATAAATTGTTGATTACATAGGCAACATTTTTTTCAATGTTACCTTTAGAAAATGTGGGCTAAACAACAAAAATTGTGACTTCTTCTTTGTGTTATATCCTTCTCATATTACACTATGAATTTTCTTAACACCTATAAATTAGGTAACACTTCCATAGCAATGACTCAAAAATCGTTGTCTAAAATAGGAAAAGTCACAATTTTCTATTATTAGTTATATACCAGTTTTATTTTCTTTTAATACATAATGCATAGCAAAAGCGTTGCCAATTTGTTTTAAGCAATGCATTAAAAAATATTGATAGTTAAAGGCAACAATTATTAAAACGTGGATAGTTTATACCACAAAATTGTGGGTACTTTAACTTTAAAATATCATATTACCCAATAATGATTAAATTATTGTAAGGTGTATTGATAGTCAAGTTACAATCGAATCGTGGTACTTGGAAAGATTTGCACCTTGACTATTAACTATAAATTTTGGCCCAGAGTTAAATGTTTGATCCAATAATTGATATGAAAGTCAAGATTACGAGTTCTTGTGAATGTGTTGATTAAACATTGGTTGAAAAGTGTATTCTATTATTTTCATTTAAGGCAACAGTTTTCAAGAAATTCATGGCTTTAGGAAAATAGTCATTATCTAAACTTAATGTCACAGTTTTTTTAGACAAAACTTGTAAGTTTGTTGTCTAAACTAAAAGAAAATGGTAAGCCCAATCTCTTTTTATCTTATTTTATTCTTGATGAAACACTTATGAGGAGTCAACATTTTTATCAATTTTCAACTTCTTAGAAATATGTGTTACCAAGTTTTGTTTTCCTATTTCTTTATAATTTTATTTTAATGTCTTTCTTTTGAAAGAATAAGAAAAAAAATTAGTTAATAGTTGAAAAACAATAAATTATCCACTAAATTAATTTAGAACGAATTCATTACAACTCCCATAAATTAATACACACAAATCTTCAAAGGATGAATAAATTGGTTAAACATGATTTAAAAACAGATAAAATGAGTCAGTTTAGAGAAACAATAACTTCTACAAAAAAAAATTAGTCAGTTACTTTTTTTATTTATTGCTTAAACTTTTTAATAATAAATTAATCGACTTTAACTTATATTATCTATTCATTTCGTCTATTCATATCATTTACTTTTATTATATATTCCTACTCTTAGTATTTTTCAAGTGCTTACAATAGTTATCATCCTTACACACTGTTAGTCTCTATATAATTTTAAAAAACAGTATTAATAATGATGGTTATATGAATAAATAATTAATGGCTAGTTATTACCATTGACAATGATACACGTTTTCTTTTATATGTACAATTAATGCAATTTCAAATAATACATTCATCAAAGTTACCATTATGGACAACTTTTCATTTATTGTCATTGATAACGATACATGTTTTCCTTTATCGGTATAATTAAGGAAGTTTAACTTGAATCGAGATTTATTACAAGAAAATATCTCATTAGTAACTAATTTTAGTGACCAAAGGTTATTTGTCACTATAGCGACTAATTTAAATATCAATTTTACAAAATAAAAAAAAATTATTTGTTTCTAAAATAGTCACTATGATGAATAAAAAATTATAATTGGTTGTTAAATTGGTTACTAATTAATTATAGACTAATTTAAAGACCAATTCCTCTGTTAGCAAAAAGTAAGGTAGCTAATGTTTAGTGACCAATTTTCTTTGATAGCTAAAATTTAGAAACCAATTTATAGATCAATTATAATTTTTCATTCATAATAGTGACTATTTTAGTAAACAATAATTTTTATTCTATAAATTGGTAATTAAATTGGTCACTATAGTGGGTAACAACTTTTGGATACTAAAATGGGTTGCTAATAAAACATTTTCTTGTAATGAATATCGTTTAGAAGGTGTCATCATTTACTTATAAATAGGGATTCCAAAATCATGTTTTTCAACAAGATGGATAGCACAAAGAGGTGTAGTGTGGCACTACTTGCATTCTCATTAGCTTTCCTCATCATTGCATCAGGTTAGGAATCATCTTTTGACATGAACATGTATTTTCAAAAATTCTTTTATGTATGTCATTAATGTATTATTAACTCTTAATTTGTGTACACAGATATGAGTATGAAATCTGAAGCAAGGGGACCCGTTGTGCAAACTCCATGTGATAACGATCAAGATTGTGCACGTCGTCCTTGTGCATCATGTGGTTGCAAATGTATCAAGAATTGTTGTCATTGTCCCACAAAACCTTATTTTTCTGATTTTTGGTGTTGAGTAATAAGGTTTTCTCATGCGATCCCAATAAAGAATCACAACAATAAAGTATTGCAATTTCTTCTTAATTGTGTTTGAAAACAAAGGTCTGAATTTTGGCTTGTATATATTTTGTAAGATTTATGCTTTATGCACTTTTCTTAATTTTTTTTAATGCACAACAAAATTATAGTAAAAGAAGCATTACTGTTATGTTGTAATATAAAAATATGAATGGTGATAAAAATATTGGTACTAGGATATAAAACAATATTTTCATTTATTTAATACATGATACTGAACAAAATGAATCTTTGTTAAAAATATATATAATAATTCAAGAGCAAATCAAAGGTGGATTTCAAATTATGAATTCGATTATGACATGCAGTACAAGAAAATGGTAGTTGCAAAATAGTTAGCCACCAATTTAGAATTCAAGATCATGAGTTCTTGTAAATGTGTTGCTTAAACATTGGTTGCATGTAAACGTGATTTTTTTCTCCAATCTTTACTTTCTCTCCTTAAAGTAATAGACGTTTCAAAGTTTTTATTTCTAAACAAAGAAAAATATTTAGTTCTTTTGTTTTCAATACAATATTAAATGAATTATTTATTATACTTCTTTTAAGTTTCTTTCTTCAAAATACTAAAAGGGAAAACAGGGGTATAATTACAAAAAGCAATATTATATATTATCTAAAAATTAAAAAAAAATAAATGAAAAGGAATAAATTTACCTCCAAAACGTATCCACATATAAGAAAGAGGAAATAAGATTAGTTTACAAATATGTATTTGTTATAATATAAAAATTTAAGTGAAAAAGCTTTATAAATATTTCATTAAAACCTAGGAGACGTTAGTTTTTCTGGATTCCTAAAAAAGGCAAGTAATATGTATTTAATAAGGTTGTACGAAATCACATGTATATTTATTAATAATTTACTAACTTTTAAAAATAAACTACATTTTAACAATACAATGTTTAATAATACTATTAATTTTATCACTCATTTATATTTATAATCAATTCATTTAATATTATTATTAATTACAGATTTATATAAAATTTAAATATAAAATTCAATGCGTATTAATTATTTATTAATTATTAAACACACTGATGAAAAAGACTCATTCATTTTGCACCAATCACACGTGCTTTTGCAATCCACCACCTACCTGATCATACTCCAACATTCTGAGTATGCTGTGATTGTGATGTAATCAATTTTAATCATTATAATGAAGGATTATGAATCTTATTTATAAACACAACTTTTTATTTATCTTTCTCCATTGATACTTACAATTTATTTTCGTTATACAAGAAAAGAAAAGAGTTAGAAATTTAAATATGAGTTTAAGTATCATATTGATTAAAAATAAAAAAAGTGAAATATTATATAAAGATAAAGACCCATAAATTGATTGTTTTAAGATTTTGGATTGAGAGTGGTCACAATTTCTTATGTAGTTGAACTCAAGTTTTATCCCGTAAAACTTCCTCTTTAGAACCTGACAGTAATAATAACACAGAAGAAAAAACTTAATTGTATATATTTTATTAGAAAAGGTTCTAATATCATCTTAATAAAAAAGATTTATATATTTAACTTAATTTTATAGAACTATCTCTTAAAATTATAAACATTATATACATTTATTTATATAATATAATTTAGTCAAAATTTATCTGGTGGACGTTGAGAGCTCTAAAGCATCTAATAAAATTGCATTTCAAAATAATAGAATCGTGGATAATTTTGCTATCTGAAACAAATTTCATGCATTTTTTTGTGTGGTAACTATGATTATTCTTGCATCAAGATGGAAAAAATTGGTGTGTTTTATGAAACTATCTCATTTCATATATATAAAGAAATCGAGGGTAATTTTCTTGTTGAAGTGATCATGAAGATGAACTTGCAAGTTTTTTTTTTTTTTTTATTTTGTTTGGAAAATATGGCTGGTAAATTCATACATAAATTTTCTAAAACAGAAATTATTTATATATTTTTTAATTTAAGATTATTACCAAAAAATTGGCTATGATTAAATAATTAATAAATATACTACTATTTATCTATAATATTATATAATGAAATTTCCATCTCATATATTACTTTACCTTAATTTTATTTTAAAATTATAAAAATTGTAATATATAATATCTATAACAATATATATTAAAACAATTTAACATTTCTGTTTTACTCTTAATTATATTTTAAAATTAAAAAAATAAATATAAAAATAAAATACTCTATAATAATATATAAAAGAATTCTTCCTTTTAATGTATATATTTTAAATTTCTAATTATTATATTTTAAAATAAAAAAAGTCCATAACAATATAAACGAACATGTTTTATATTTTTCATTTTACTTTTAATTATATTTTAAAATAAAATATAAAAAAACCCATTGAGATATTGATTAACTACCCATTATTTATTCATATAACCATCATTATTAATATTGTTTTTTAAAATTATATAGAGACTAACAGTGTGTAAGGATGATAACTATTGTAAGAACTTGAAAAATACTAAGAGTCGGAATATATAATATAAAAGTAAATGATATGAATAGACGAAATGAATAGATAATATAAGTTAAACTCGATTAATTTATTATTAAAAAGTTTAAGCAATAAATAAAAAAAAGTAACTAATCAAAATGTATTTTATAGAAGTTATTGTTTCTCTAAACTGACTCATTTTTTCTGTTTTTAAATCATTTTTAAATGTTTAACCAATTTATTCATCCTTTGAAGATTTGTGTGTATTAATTTATTGGAGTTGTAATGAATTCGTACTAAATTAATTTAGTGGATACTTTATTGTTTTTCAACTATTAACTAATAATTTTTTCTTATTCTTTCAAAAGAAAGACGTTAAAATAAAATTATAAAGAAATAGGAAAACAAAACTTGGTAACACATTTCTAAGAAGTTGGAAATTGATAAAAATGTTGACTGCTCATAAGTGTTTCATCAAGAATAAAATAAGATAAGAAGAGATTGGGCTTACCATTTTCTTTTTTAGTTTAAACAACAAATTACAAAAGTTTTGTCTTAAATGAAAATAATAAACTACACTTTTCAACCAATGTTTAAGCAACACATTTACAAGAACTAATGATCTTGACTTTCATACCAATTATTAGATCAAACGTTTAATTTTAGACCAAAAGCTATAGTTAATAGTCAAGGTACAACTCTTTCCAAGTACCATGATTCAATTGTGACTTGACTATCAATACTCCTTACAACAATTTAATTATTATTGGATAATATGCTATTTTAAAGATAAAGTACCCACAATTTTGTAGTATAAACTTTCCACACTTTAATAATTGTTGCCTTTAACTATCTATATTTTCTAACACATTGCTTAAAACAAATTGGCCAACGCTTTATCTATGCACTATGTATTAAAAGAAAATAAAACTTAGTATATAATTAACAAAAAAAAAATTGTGGCTTATTCCTGTTTTAGAAATCGATTTTTGAGTCGTTGCCATGTAAGTGTTGCCTAATCTATGTACGTGTTGCCTAATCTATAGGTGTTAAGAATATTCAAAGTGTTAGTGTATATGAGAAGGATATAACACAATGAAGATGTCATTATTTTATTGTTTAGCCTACATTTTCCAAGGGTAACATTGAAGAAAATGTTGTCTATTTAATGAACAATTTATAAAATGTGGTTTTTAGTTTTTTTTAAGCCACACCTATATCATCTTGACCTTTCGTATATGGGTTAAATATGTTTTTGGTCCTTCAAGTTTCAGTGAATTTTGGAATTAATCAATCTTCGAAACTTTATACCAATTTAGTCATTCATCTTTAGAAATACGTGGATTTAGTCATTCTTACCAAATTTTATTAAGTTTATTTGACATTTTAAACGCATTTTATGATAATACTTGAGTTAACATTAAAGCGAAAATGTGTCAAACAGTGTAAACAATTCAAATATTATTATGAAATGCACTTAAAATATCAGATAAACTTAATAAAATTTGGTTAAGATGACTAAATTAACGTATTTTTAAAGATGAAGGACTAAATTGGTTGAAAGATTTGAAGAAGGACTAATTCCAAATTTCACTGAAACTTGAGGGACCAAAAACTTATTTAACCCTTCCTATATTTAGGCAATAATTTTATACATGTGGGCTAGTTAAGTGTGGCCTAAAGTAAAAAATAGTGTCATACCTGTGATTTCATTTTATTTAATAAACACTTAGTTAAAGACATTCCATATATCTCCAATGTGTTGGTGTATAAATATATTTGCAGTCACACAATAAATTATTATTTACCCTATTATTAGGAAGACCATTTCTTTTATACCTTCTTTTTTTCTTCATGCACTCCCACAAAACTCTTAATCCTCAAAATACCTTTTAACTCTATCACGCTCCCCTCGTCAGCCCCTCACAAAGTTTTCATTTCTCTTATGCCTCACCCCTCATCGCTCCAACATCACAATCTCCATTCAATTTCCAAAGTTCCACAAAACCAATGAAAAAAAAGGAAATTGCAACATAGAAAAAGAGGGAGAAGGTGGTTAGTAAGAATCGAAACCCCTCTCTCGTCATTTCTAAACCCTTATCCCAACACTCAGAAGTTCAACAACTTATGATGATTCTAACACTCGATCCTAGGAGAAGTTGTACATTCCTCATGTCTCCTCTGACTTAACATATTACAATAGAAATTAAAGAAAGAAACTCTAGAGAGAGAAACTAAGTCTCTAGATATAATTTTAAACGAAATCCGGATGAAATACATGTGGACTGCCCCTTAATTTATAGAAAAATGTGGGTTAGTTGTAGCTCCAATCATGGTGGTCAAGCTTGTGAGCTTTCCTTCCATGGAGGATTTCCTTGAAGCTTGAGTGTTGGTTCTGACATTTGATCACAAATTTTTCTTCAATGGTAAGTTTCCTCCATGGTTGAGCTCCAAAGTTGGTGCTTGAAGTTACTTCATGGTAAAGTTTTCTTTGTATGGCTTAAGCAACAAATCCTCTGCTTGAGTTATGGAGGCAAAATTTTGAATTTTCTTGAAACCGCCTTAAAGTTGCTCAAGCCATTATACTCTCTTTCTTTAAATACTGTAAAAATTTCATCTAAAATACATTAATTTGCTAGACATGATCATATCCAAATGCTTTAAGTTAAATCTAGAAAAAAAGGAGTAAAGTTTTCAAGATATTCAATGAATGCAATCAAGATAAGTGCTAAAATGCATGCGTCAAATAGGTAAAATGAGCCCTTATCAAGTTACTTCCCTCATACATGATGAGATCCTCCTTCTTCCCAGGACACAAAATTTTTTGTGATGCCATGCTTGGATAAGCTCCTCAATCTTGTCTTTAAGGGTTAATCATTCATCAGTTGTGTGACCGAAAATTTGATGGTATCGACATTGAGTGTTGAGATTTGCATTAGGTAGAATCCGCGTTTTCCTTAATGCCACTACAATGTTGGAATTAAGAGTCTCCTCTAAGACACATGATCTCGTGACATTAAGAGGTGTATACCACGTAAATTTGGCAGCCCTTTGTTCCTGTAGTCAAGGTCCCACTTTCAGGAAACTATCTCAGTCAGGTAGAATCTTCTATATCTAAGGTTCTTGTATCTTAGGTCCCCATTTGCTTTTAAAGTCTTCTAGCTCTTCAAGTTGCATGATATTGGTTGTCTTTTGCCCTAAATCATCCAAATCTACGACCAACATCTTACACAAGTTGTCGATAAAAACCTATGGGCGCAAGTCTGTGACCATGTGACACAAAGAAACTTTGGGATTGAAATTTCAGACGTTGAGCCTTATCTTGTCGAAACATTTCATAAACGTTCGTACATACTCTCTCTTCTCCTGCTATATGTTGACAAGGGTTATCAATGTGAGATGTTGTGGTCGACTTGTAGCAAACTGAGTGCAAAACTGTGTTACCAACATGTTAAAGCAATCGATGGTGTACATCAATGGTGTACAAGATAACTGGGTGACATCGTACCTATCCACTATCATAGCCTTCTAGTTACTAGGAAAAGGGGTTTCCATGATACTATCCAAAAAAAGATCATTCTTGCTTCCCAATAATGTAGTGTCGGCCATGTGTTGACGATGTGGTAGGATGTGTTTCAGTAGGCCTATGTTGGACTTTCTCCAGGTCATCCTCCTCGAGTTTTATTTTCATACTAGCATTTTCCTTCCTTAAGGAATCCATTTCCTTAGCATTCCATTTTTTTCAAATTAGCTAACTCCTTCTTTAACTCCATCAATAAAGCAATCTCGCTAGAGCTATTAACCAGTAACTCCATCTATAGTTGTCTGTCGTTATTAATCAAGTGGACACCATGCATTCTTTTGAAAAGTACCTCGATCCAACGGTGAGTGTCAAATGTTCTTGCGGGAATGTCTCCCTTTAATCCAATTGTAAGACCCAGGGAATTTAAATAATTAAATAAATAATTATTTAATAAATGCGGGTAGTGGGAGCCTTTATGGCATTTAATGCAGACTTTTATGATGTGGAATAATACTAGCTCAAATGGTTGAGAGTACTTGGTTATGTTGAAAGGACTTGGATTAAAATGTTGTGTATGCCAAATTGAGTGTTATTTTAATTATGTATTATTTTTATAATATGATTGATCATGATGAGTGATAATATAATCCTAGATTTAGAAGAATTATCACGAAACTTGCTTTGGAATTGCATAGTTGTGTGTTGAAACCTTGCTAAACAAGAATTAAGCTTTCTTTTTGCGAAAATTTCTTTTTGGCATGAATGCGAAGAACCAGAAACCCTAGCTATTTGGGGGGAAGCCAAGAGGGCTGAAAAAAACCCACTAATGAATCTTGAATGGCAATTAAACCCATTTTAATGTCAATTTTCGTTTTATGGCCATTAACCTTAATTAAGACATGATTAAGAGACCAATTGAGAAAGAAAGAGAAGGTTTTGAGACTGCCAAGAATGAGTGTTGTGAGGAGAGTGTGTTCTGGACTAATTAGAGAGGATAGTAAGGACTGAGAATAAACTTAGAAAGGAGACAAGGCCTGGAATTATTATGGTACACAAGGACTTGAGAATTCCAAGACTTAAGCAAGCAATCCAGGTTAGGGGAGTTGTGATTGTTTGTTTTAATCTACTGTCATTGAACTGTGCATTATATAATGTGTATGTGAACTTTGATATTTGAGAGTTCTAATTTCTATACAATTTTTTGGATTTTTCCAGAAACCGCTTAGCGACGTTGAAGGCTCGCCAAGCTACACATGGGAATTACACTGGATTTCTAGATTTTCTAGAAACTGCCTGGCGGTACGAACTAACCGCCAGGCGACACAACCTTTCTAACATATTTTTTGGGTTTCTGTATGATCCGTCTGATGGGGATGAACAACTGTCAGGCGACACGAGCTATGTTGGTGATATCTGGATGGTTCTAAGGGAAAATGGGAACTTTATATATGGATTAATTTTTGGATACCAATATTTGTGGAATTACACTGGGATTGGAAGTAATTGGGGAAAATGCTTTGAACCTTGACTTAGGGTTTGGGAATTGGGGGTTTGGTGTTTTGAGATTAATTGTCAGTTGAATTGGAGTGGAAAAGTTACTGGAATGGTTGGGCTGAGAGATTGCACAATAGTAAGTGGAATTTCTTGCAGGGCTGGGAGAACAGGCTGAGAAATGAAATTGGGAGTTTTTGGGAACCTTCGCAGGTGCAGAAAAATACTTGGTTTACCCAAAATTATATGCACCGCCTAGCGGAACCTAAATTACCACCAGGCGCCAACTAGAGAAGATGATTCTGCGTGACTGTGAGGTGCGATCTTGGGTCTGGAAATCATTTTGGGAAAATTTTAGTGAGTAAGGTGGATGTATGAATTTTCTGGACAATGGGCTGAGGGCTAGAGGAATAAGAAAGGTATGAATTATTGATGTAAATGAATTTATGGGTTCACTTATGAGCTGGATACTGTGGAATCAAATGAAACATGAGAAGTGGATTGGCGATATACTAGCTAGAGTTGAATAGTAACAAATAATGCGTGAATTAAGGTCATTGTAAAATCCTTAGTTTGATAGGAATTTTGGGAGGAATTTTGGTGAGAAAATACACATTTAACTTGAGTGCTTTCTTTCATAATTGATTGTCTTGTGAATTCAAAAGATTAACTCATGTGTGAAAAATAGAACCTTTCCGTTTGTATATACATGATAATTTGATTTCTAGAAGATTGATTTGTCTCCAATGATGTTCATTCCTTTGATCCAGTGTTGATGTGAAATAAAATACCTCAGAACAAGTTTTGAAATTACTCAATTTTGCCCAGGAGTGCAAAAG
>Ga0214542_1006233_pt1 | contig 21945 bp, 15 predicted proteins | sample CNSS1metaG_FD_160096 | JGI IMG/M metagenome (GOLD analysis project Ga0214542, IMG submission 160096) | Root nodule microbial communities from cowpea collected in UCLA plant growth center, Los Angeles, California, USA - CNSS1 | ecosystem: Host-associated > Plants > Roots > Nodule | place: USA...
AAGTGCCACCTAGCCATGCTCTACTTTCTCTTAATTACCTACAAAACAAGACAAACAAGGATTAGCATGTTGGTTTAAGTTAATCTAATATTGGTCAAAGGTCAACTTTGGATCAAAGTCAACAAGTTAACCAAAATAAGTCAACTAGAAACCAACTTAGGGAATTCAAACCAAAGTAATGCAAAACAAAGATAAAGGTGATGGAATAGAAGACTCCCCTCTAGACATGCTTCTAGTGATCCTTCTTGAGGGAGCTTCTAAGGAGGTGGTCACGCCTTCATCAGGAACAGTAACATATTCACCTTCCAGCCAAAACCAAATTGCAGCCAGCAAGTAACACCACTTTTACAACCAACAACCACAACAGGTAACCTCATTTCCTTCATCAGAACGAAAAAGTAGAAGATGAAATTAAAGTTAACCCTAAACGAAAAAAAAAATTCCTTTCCCCATAAAAATTAAAGTACAACACAACCCATCAAGACAACCAAAACTATAACTAAAAATCACTTTCGAATGTATTACTTACCTCCCAACAACTTTTCGATCACACAAACGAAATGCAGCTCCTACAATATCCACACTAGTGGAAAAATGCTTCCTTACCACGAAGATTTAGAACAACAACTACTCACCAACACTTTCCACCACTTTGTAAACCCACAACTTTTCCACCAACGACAGTGTCGCCAACAAGCACAACGAATGGGGAATGAAAGAAGAAAATGTGGTTCAGCTTCAAGCAAAGCAATAAGCTTCAGGGGAAGATGAAGAACTTCAACGGAAGATGAAGTAATGGGTAACTGCTTTCTTATTTGATAACTTCTGCAACACACAATAATTGCTCTCCATTTCTCACACAAACAAAGAAAACTTCTCTTCTCTCGTGCTTTCTTTCAAAAACATGGCCAACGTGGAAATTGTATAAAAAAAAAAAAACGTTGCCACGTCAAGTAATAAGAGAAGTTGTAAGATTTTGGTTGTTACTATATGATTTTCCCACATACAAATTTGCTATTATATACATTTTTTCCATTAGCTTATGCGCCTAATACTGGATTACTTATACTAACTAACCAAAATTAAACTCCTAAATCTTATAAGCGCAAGCCTAAAATGTTGAAACTGAAGACAACTTATACAATCTTAAAAATTATTCTAAAACTATTCTATTAACACTAATTATAATATAAAAGAGAAATTAGAAAAATAAGAAAATCTAGTATAAAAGTAATTAATTAACCAAAATAAATCCTAGAGAAAGCAAATTTAACTAGTGAAAACATCACAATGTGTACTTAATAAGACATCCTAAAAAAATAAAAATATAAATAATGAATTCACTAGTACAAATTTTGCTTTTTACCTCGCCTTATATGCCTCGGTTGGTCAGGAACCGAAGCATATAATGGCGCGGTGGCATTTTTGTAATATCAGACAACTTTTATGCCTCGGTTCAGCGAAAACCCGAAGCAAAAGAGGGTTATATGCTTCGGTTCAAAAAAACCGGTGCCAAAAGAGGGTCATATGCCTCGGTTCCAAAGACCCGAAGCCAAAAATGTGGCTGGATATTTCAAAAATGCCACTAACCATTACGTCTTTGGCCTCGGGTGTCATTGAACCGGGGCCAAATAGGGCTATATGCCTCGGTTATTAATTGAACCGAGGCCATATAGTTTAATTAGGGTTCAAAATTCGCGAACCCCCTTTTCTTCCCCGCGGTGCATTTCTCCTCTCTCTCTCTTTCTCTCTACAACCTGCTGCTCCAGCCACCCACCACCACCACGCGAAGCTCTGCAACCACGATGTGCTGCCACTGCGCTGCTCCGGCCACCGTCTCCGCAAGCCGTCGCCGGTGGAAACTTTTCTCCTGCAACGTCGCCGCAACTCCTTCGCCTTCGTGGTCGCGCCTCGAGCGCCATGAATGGGGGGACGTCTTCGACGTCCTCAAGCGCCCCCGCCTCGTTCGCGGCCACGGCAACCAGATCCACCATCCTTGTCCTCCGACTCGACCTCGACAAGCTCGAGTGGGACGAGGCAACGCGCATGCCGCTGGAGACGTTCTGCGCCTTCCGTGAATCGACAAAGTTCAAAGTCTTTGGAGGCGGTGACAGGGTTTGCTTCTCCGCCAAAAGGATCGGGAAGCTCACGCTCTGGGACCGGTGTGCCGCCGAAGGGGAGCACGCAGTAGCAGTGAGGTGGGTGGAGGAAGAAACGAAAATGGGGCGCGAGGGGAAGTGCTTTGCAGAGGTAGAAGTAGAAGTAGAAGGAGAAGGAGATGAAAGGTAAATGGGTGGCAGTGTAACCTGAATTTTCTGTCCTCTCCGACATCGTATTTCCTTTCTGCAAATTCCTCTTGCTCTGTTAGTGGGAAACCAAATAGTTTCGGTGCTAAAAATTGAACAGTGGCGGTGGATCGATAACCTTGCCAGCAATGGCGACGGGGTATATGGCCTCGGTTCTTACCATAACCGAGGCCAAAGGCTCTGCAAAATTTTTAATTAAAAAAAATATTGTTGAACCTATGGCTCCGGTTCCTCTACAACCGAGGCAGAAAGGTGTTTTTACGGCCTCGGGTGATAACCGAGGCCAAAAGGCACCCCCTTTTGGCCTCACCCCAATATGCCTCGGTTCTAAAACCGAGGCAGAATGACAAAAATAACCAGGGCCAAAAGCCCTTATTACACTGGTGTAAGGGTAATATTCAGTTCTTCTGTACCCGACGCAAGCTCTAAGACATCTTACTTATGCAGGTACATTGGGATGTCACTATCTCTCTCAAATACATCAGAATCCCATGGAACTACCATCGACTTATCACTAATGATGTTAGCAAGCTAGTGTAATGCACCAAGAGGATCGTCCAAAGATATTGGAATCTTCATAGGTTCAGGACTTTCCACTTCATGCGACTATTATTACATGGAAAAAATAATTTGACTGTAACATAAATAACATGTAAACTTAAAATGTAGAGTACTATAAGGTGAGTTTGGGGATCCATACCGAAGGGTCAGAAATAGAACCAACTAAATCTTTAGGCCAGGTGAGGAAAGACTGAAATGCATGTGCCACAGTATATACCTCATCTATTGGCACAGGAACTAAAGCATCTGGTATAATAACTTCCTCTACTGTGACCTTAACCTCATCATCCGCCAGCTCCATACCATGAAGAACAGTGGTTGCCTCAAATTTTGTTCCACAAGGAACTAGTGTCTTCCCTATACCATGCAGAACATATAGTTCACATCGATGAGTGTTGTCTGCATCATCCCCTGGTACAGCTGGACACGAGCAACTCCCCTTTCTACTTCTACCTGTTGGGGGCACAAAAGGTTTTGGTTGGGGAATTAGTTGTGGAGCGTTGCCATGACCACCAAAATGTTGCTCGAACTGACGCATAACCCTTTCAGTGATTTGTTCTGTTTTCCGTTGTGTCAGTTTTTCTTCATACTCAGCACTATGTGTCCATAAAGATTGACTAGAGGAGTCACCAAAATATTGGTGAATGCCGACTCCTGATCCAACAGCACGCATACATCTGGGGTGCTCAGGTCGTCCAATTGCAGTAGCAAGAATATCATGATGACCTTCTGGAATGAAAGTACCTTGGGAGCTCTGCTCAACCAAGGAGTCCTACAATATAACAAAAGAAAATTAAGAGAAAATCGGTATAAAATGATATTAATGTTTAAGTAAAGTTAACTCTTACAATTTTTTCAGAGATTTCTCGTGCAGTTTCAGAAGTGTAGGTGCCCGATGATCGTAGGCGGGCTAACTTCCACTTTTGATGACGAGATGGTGGTGAAGGAGGCGCAAGACAATCATCTTCAGAAGGTAGGGGCCTAGATTTTTCTTTTTCCTTCAATATCTTTTCTTCAAGCTTTCTATACCCACCACGAGACAATATGTGTGGGTTTTTATTTTGTTTACTTATTACTTGGGCTTTTGTCCTCTTTTCCTGTAACATATAATTGATTTTATGAATTAGTTCAACTTGTAGACAATTTCAACAAATTTTTGAATTCAAGTAAACTAACCTTCCATCCCTCAGATGTACGAGACTCAACAAATTGACGCCAAGTGTCTTCATCAATTGTAGTGTATAGCTCACGTGGATCTTCATTCTTTTTAGATCCATAGATATACCTAGACGTCAGTTTTGTCTTAAAACCACGAAAATCTTCGGCGACTGCTGACAGACATCTATGTTTAAGTGTCGCCACATTTGGAATATCAAATGTCGTCTGCAATAAAGAAAATGAACATCAATAAGTGCTTTACCAATATAATGAAAATATAAATTAAAAAAATTACGTGACATAATTTACCATTATATCCTGCCATATCATGTTCCGTTGAACTTCAAACATATGATCGAAACTAGTAGTAAGGATGGATATTCTGTCATGTGCCAGTACTCCTAAATAGCTTCTGAAGAGGTCTCCATTACGACCTGAAGCTTGACCAGTGACAATGTCAATAATGACATGAGTCTTCTTACCTTTAGCTTTTATCAACAAGAGCTTCTACAAAAATGCCACTGCGTGTTTATATGCAGCGGGTGCGCAAGAACCGAGTCATATACTGCGATGTAAAAGCTCTAAAATGCACTGGTGACAATTTCTTTATTTTGTGGAAGGAGAAATAGGAAAGTTATCACAAATATATATGCAATTAACAAACAATTAAATTATATTAGTTATTAAGTTAGTTGAAGAGAATTTGCAAAAGGTAAAAGTAGGATACTAGATTGATTATATGATTTTCATTTCTGCACTAAAATTTTATTCTCATTTCTTTAATTTTTATTTCATTATAAAAATAAAAATCTTTCAAGGAATTTTAGTTTCTTAATATATAATATATGTTTCTTTGTTATGTTGTTGCAACAGAAGTTTGGGAACTTCCAGCTATTATTCGTTGTTGATATTCATTCACGTGTAGAACAAGGTTAGAGAACATATTGGTGATTTAGGAAAGTAGAAAATAATTAGAGTAGGAATAGGAAAAGTAGGATTGGATATTTCTAAAACTTAATTTATTTTATTTTGAGTGAAGTTTTAAAGTTATTTTTCTTATAGTTAATTTCTAAAGAGAATGGGGTACCATTTTTTATGCATAGAAAAATGTGGGAAGAGTTATCCATCCATCTGATCCAGATTGATTTTGTAATCCTAGAATATACGAAGCTTATCAATATAGTTGTTCCTTGCTTACAACTTAGTAGTCAACTTAGTAGTCTTTCAAGTTTTTTGTAATTTAATCTACATAATTCGTTAAATGCAGATTTAGAATTAATATCAAAGTTATAAATATTTTTTTTTAACTGCAACTTCTATCCTAAAACAACCACATAAGTTGCGCATGGTGCCAATCTAATGTTTCAGTAGTACTATGTGTGTGTCATATACAATAAGTTAACAAATTTGTATATGTTTGTTTTAATTACTTTTAATTCAGTTTCAGGAATGGTAGTAGTACTTTGGTTCATTTTGGGTAAGCATTACTACTTAATTTGTTGTACGTTTTGTTAACCAAACTCTTTTCTCAAAGGTATTTTTTTTAAGGTTAAACATGTTTTTAGTCCCTCAAATTTCAGTGAATTTTGGAATTAGTCCCTCTTCGAAACTTTATACCAATTCAGTCCTTCATCTTTAGAAATACGTGAATTTAGTCCTTTTTATCAATTTTTGTTAAGTTTATTTGACATTTTAAATGCATCTTATGATAATATTTGAGTTAATATTGAAACGAAAATGTGTCAAACGATGTAAACAATTCAAATACTATCATAAATGCACTTGAAACGTTAGATAAACTTAACAAAATTTGGTTAAAAAGACTAAATTCACGCATTTTTAAGGATGAAGGACTAAATTGGTATAAAGTTTCGAAGAGGGACTAATTTCAAATTTCAGTGAAACTTGAGGGACCAAAAACATATTTAACCCTCTTTTTTATATCAGGTTGTGTGAGAATCTTGGAATTGATAGAATTAGTTTGGTTTCAAGACTAATAACTTAGAATTTTATTGTTATTTAAGTTAATATTAGAATATATCTAGTGTTCTCTTTCTCCTCTGTATGGCTTAAAAGTGACAAACATTCACCTTCATTCTAGTAAATAGTAAGAATGGTAGGAACCCCAAGTGAACAAAAATTGATACTCTTGTGCAATGTTAAAGAAAATTTAATTCCATTCAATAACTACATTTCCATGAAATGTTCATGATCTTTATCTTTTCATATTTGTTTCTCTGATTTGTAAATTTGAATGTCCATACATACCATAGAATATAAGCTGTCTAATTGAATCAACATGCCAAAATATCAAAGAAGAGTATGGATAAAACTGTAAAGATATATTCAATGTATTTTGCATAATAAACACTTCTATATTGAAACTTTGTTAATGGAATTGAATGTTTCTAATTCTTCCTCATCTCTGTTTCAGATGTGGTTCATAGTTACGTGTTTCTATATGGCCAGTAACACGACTACTAGTTTATGTGTTTTATTGCTGAACTCATACCTTTCTAAAAGATGCAATTTGTGTTCCAAGAAAGCAAGTGGATGAAATTTAGCAAACTTATAGAAGTAGTGCTGCTTATTTGCTGGTTCCATCTCAAGCCAAAGAAAATATGCAATTGTTTTACGATTAGAATTAGAAAGAGCAAAGAGAAGGAGGAGAGGAATGGCCTAGCCTCTTGGTGACTTTGACACATTATGTATCAAACAATTTACATTATATATTAGAAGTGTTTTATTTAATAGTTTCAATTTTATGTATTTTATTTTATTTCTACAATTTTAATAGAATACATTTATTTTCAATAATATATTTAAAATAAAATTATCATATAAAATATGATGTCTTAAGTGTATAAGTAAAATTTAAATATTGCCTATTCATGGTATAGTACACGTGCCAACTTTATACTCTTGATTTAAACATTTATTTTTCTTTAGACTTTATTCAACACTTCAAATGTGTTGCCCAGAACATTTGACAACATTTGTATAAATGTGGCTTAAATGAATAAGCAATACAAGAAAACTATTTTGTTAAGGTGACTAAAAAAATGTTGCCTATTATCATAACTTAGGTAACAATTTTTTTATTGTTGCATAATAGACAATAGTTTTATAATTTTGTGGCCTGAACTAAAAAATCGTTGCCTGTAGTATAGGCCATAACCATCTACACAACGATTGCAAATTCGTTGTCAATTCATTGTCTAAACCTTAGGCAATAGTTTTTTAGCTTTAAGCCACAATTTTTTGACTGTTCCTTAAAGTCATTTTTGTTGTAGTGTCGCCATTTGACTTCGTTTAAGGCCCGAAACATATCCACCCGAGATAAAAAAGGGTAACCTTTCTGCCCCGATTGTAAACCTAGGCATATTCAGTCCTTACTGCCTCGGTTCTAGAAGCAACCGAGGAAGAAATTGAGACTTACCGTCTCAGTTATGGAATAAACGAGGCCTAATAGGCATTAAAAATTATTAAAAAAAATAAAATTAGGCCTAATAGGTATTTTCCGTTCCCTCGTCTCCAAACTTACTCGTAAGAGCCCCATGTCCTCATCGCACCACCACCCTCTTCTGGCTTCCAACTCTCGCACAAGCTTCCCCACACCACAAGGAAACGTCACGAGGCCCTTCTCGAAGCTTCCAGACTTATGCATTCCATGGGAGAGCTCGAGAAAAAGCTCAACAAGCTTGAACTCTATTGCCACATCTTGAAGTCTATCCTCGAAGAATGCACCAACACCAGCGTCGTCTCTTCTCCAATGCCCTTCAAACAAAGCCAAACCCTTCACCAAGACATGGGAAAAGGTGCTGAGTAAGGGAACGAGGCAATTCAGATAGAGTGAAATTATTGTGATGTTGGGTTGGAAATTATTGTAGGCCTACTTTGGTGCCACAAAGAGCATGTGGATGGTGTTCTTGCTAGCCAACTCGGAGGGTGTTGTGGTGGTCTCGCTCATGTAGAGAATGGAAGAAGAACGCTGGCATAGAGAAGAAGACAAAGTACAAATTGTTTCTGATTTGGGGTTTTTTTTAACCTAATCTTTCACCTTCGTTGAATTAAAAACCAATACATAAAATGCCTTTCTACCTTGGTTAAAATGAAAATCAGGGCATAAACCCACTTTTTGCCTCGACTCACAATAAAACCGAGGCATGTAATCCCTTTCTACCTCGGTTCAAACACAACCGAGGCCATTTAGTGCAAAAAATAATAATATTTTTGTCATTAAACCAACTTATCTACCTCAGGTTCAAATAAAACCAAAGCATATAAGAATTTTATGTCTCGTGTCCTGGACAACCGAGGTAGAACCCTTTCTTGTTCCAATTGAAAAATTAAAAATAGCGGGAAAGTTGAAAATTCTAGTAGTTATTAGGCCTTGGGTCTGTGTGAACCAAGGAAGAATATGGGTTTGTGCCTCGGGTATTATGAAGACTGAGGCATAAAAGGCATGCTTATATGCTTCATTTGCTCTACAACCGAGGCATAAAGACCGAGTTAGAAAGCCAAAAATGCACTAGTGTAATATGTCTTTCCATTGAAAAACACTACAAAGTTTACAAAAATGTTTATGGGTTCAAGCACACATGCACATTATACGAATAATGTAAAAGAATATGATAAACTCTTCAAGAATATCAAATCATGCAATCATATCCTGAAGTGAAATATGAACAAATAGTACTTACTTATGGTAACTTTAAAAGGCATGGAACTATAAGACAAAAGTTAATGGATATTTTAGAGAAAACCCAGTAAAGGTAAAATAATAAAGCTAAATCAGAAAAAGATATTATATACGACATTTAAATGAAAATAAAGAAAATCTAGGCCAAAATGCTTAATAAATTCTTTTTCTAATAGATAGCGCTTTTAAAGCATTATCTATTGGAGTGGTATCTATTAATAGAAAGCGTTTGTAAAAAAATGTTAATCTAATGACTTCTTATAGATAGTGCTTGGCATAACAAGCATTTTTTATGTATTTTCACACTTTCCACAGAAAGTGCTCTCTATTAGTGCTTTTTTAGACAACACTTGGAGACATAAACGATGTCTATGTATTCTTCAAAAAAACTTCAATAGATTGAGTTTTCTCAAGAAAGCGCCATGTATTGGTTTGATTATTTCTTTTTATAATTTATTTAATTTTTCATTCATTCCTTCTTATTTTATTGTTACATATGCAAAAAAACAATTGGCATGGGAATGTGATTCAAAAATCTAAGCAAATGTGATTCAAAAACATATGCATGCATTGGCTAGGCAAGTATTTTCTTTCAAAGATAGTAAACACTTATAATAAAATAAAAAATTAAAGATAGTAAACAAAGCACTATAAATGAACACTTATATAGAAAAAAAACGTAGTAGTTGATATCAAATCAAGCATTTAACCCAATATGGCCCAAGTAGTCGACCAATATCAAGCCACAAAGAGTTTATACATAAAAACAAACTAGAAAATTAATTAATAGTATACATTCTAGCATCTAGCTTGAAGTGAACGTTAGAAATTTAGGCAACAAAATTGAGCTCAACCGTAGACCTTCATAGTATATAGGAAACCCCATTGTTATGACACGATATTTAGGATTGCTATCTCCTTTGGATCCATCCATAGTGATCATTTGTCACGTTGTTTTGTCAAAACTTGTATTGTATCAGCCACTTTCATGGTTTGCGTTCTGCCACGCTCTCAACTTTTCTCTTTTCTTACACCCCAATTTTCTTCTCAAATCTTTTTCTCTTCTTAGCTTTGCTTTTCGAATGATTGTGCAACTAAAGAGGGTTGTTGTTTCAATGCAAAGCTTTTTGCTACGTGTCCCAAGTGACCATGATGGTTGTGTATGCTTGAACCCAAGAGCAAAATGCCTTCTCGAAAAGTTTATATCTACCTCCAACGAAAAAGAACAAGGCAAAAATTGGTTTACGAATACACAGAAGCATTAAAGAATCCTCTTCATGAGAGTTTTTAGCTAAATCTTATGGAATATGACAGTTATGGCCCATACATCTTTGATTTAGCGCATGCTTTAGCACAAGGATAATCGCACATAAGAGAACCATCATTCGCACATAAAACCAAGAGATATATAAAAGGCACAAGTAACATGTAACATATTACTTAAAAAATAAAATCCAAAAAGCTTTTTTCACACAATATACAATTAAGTCCATTAGAAAAAAAGGGGAATGTGATATGGGGACTCGATAGTTTGATGCAACAAAGTAAGTCCGCTAGTGAAAGCCCATGAGGATGCTATAAAAGATCAGATCGACTTTAAGTTCTCATGACAGAACAAAATGGGTTAGTTGAACACAAACATCAACATTGTGCTCTCCTTTTTAGGTCATGTGTTCCCTCTGCGTTTTGGTGCTATGCTCTAGAATATGCCATTTATCTTGTGAATATCACACATACGCCCTTTGTTGAAAAATGACTATCTTTTAGAAAGATTATGTAAAAGAAGGCCCGATCTTAATGTTTTACTATGTAAAAATGAACCTTTGTTGCCTGGTTTTGAGTCTTTTCCCAATGCCACATATGAGGGGACTAAGAATTCTTACCATGAAACCGTGAGCCATAATGATAGTGTTCAAAGTGAGAATAGTGGTAATAAAACATCTTGGGATCATGTTTCTAGAACTAGAAGGCTTTTGTCGTACATAAAAGATTATCATGTCTATTCTAACACCCCAAAGACAATCAAACATCCTATAGAGTCTTATATTCTCGTATTTTAATCTTTTTGCTCAATTTAAACATCTTATTTCCTCCCCTGACAATAAAAGAGAACTTGCCACCTTCGAGGAAGCCACGGGTGAAACATCCCGGTAAGATATTACTAATTTTAAATAATATAAAATAAAAGAAATAATAGTCACATTTATTTAAATGTCTTTCACCAAACGCGAGAAATTAAAATCCTTCTTAATCATCATTCATAATAAATATAATTTGACTTCAAGTGTTTACATTTCCAAAGCTGTGAAATCAAAATTCGAGTTTCAAAGTAAATCAAGAAAACAATAAAATCAAATCCCCAAGCATCCCCACTCCAGCTCTATGCCTCACCAGCACCACCTACAACATCATCTTCTCCCGTGTAACGCATTACACGATCATCGCCAAACACAAGCAGATAGGGTGAGCTAACAGTATCAAAATATATACAATTCAAATATATATATATATATATATATATATATATATATATATATATATATATATATATATACACTCATCAAAGGAACTCTATGCTTTGATTCCATATCACATAGCCACCACCATGTTATCCATGTTCTACGTCTTTAGATGATAACTTCAAGATACCCTTTTTTGCCTACACCTACAAGCCATAACTTGTAGAACACGTGGGGGAAACCTACTACGGACTCTGTAACGCTAGGTGAAGTTTCCAATGCGAAACATAGTTCGTATTTGTCCCAAGACTACCAAACTCACCGGCTAACGCCGAAAAGGGCAATCTTTATGGACCTATCTGTATGAGCCACAACTCGCACACTCACACCAGCAACACTCGCCAATATGAGCCACAACTCAAGGAATGCTCATGTCCATCCGCCATCCCGAGCCACAACTCAAGGAATGATACGTGTTTACCCTCTATCCCGAGCCACAACTCAAGGGGTACCATAATAAAGTCCATCTTTAATGTATCACCCAAAGCCTCATAAACCACGCACATCCAAAGAAACAAGCCACAAGTCGTGTAAAAGTTTAAGTCTCATTACGCTATTGAAACTACTATTCCAAGCACACCATACCAATACTCGACCATGGACCCAACTATCACATTAAGGATGGAGTTTGTTGTGGTATCCCTTGAGTCGTGGCTCGAGATAGGGGTTAAACACGTGGCATTCCTTGAGTTGTGGCTCGGAATGCCATCTCTTGAGTTGTGGCTTGGATTGGCGAGTTTTGCCGGTGAGAGTGTGTGAGTTGTGGGACGGGTCCAAAAGATTGCCCTCCTCGGTAGTAGCCAACGAGTTTGGTAGTCTTGGGACGTTTGTAACTATGTTCGTATTAGAAACTCCACCCGGCGTTACGGAGTGTGGTCCGTAGCAGGTTTCTCGCACGTGTTCTACAAGTTGTGTCTTGTAGGTGTGGCAGCAAGAGTATCTTGAGGAATTCATCTAAAGACATAGATCATGGATAACATGGTCATGGACATGTGTCTTTGTATCAAAGGATAGAGTTCCTTTGATGAGTGTTTGTTTATGTAAATTTGAATTATTATATGTTACTATTAGCTAACCCTATCTGCTTGTGTTTGGCGATGATCGTGTATTGCGTTACAAATGTGCAGATGATGTTGCAGGTGATACTGGTGAAGCATAGAGCTAGAGCGGGGCTAGACTGGGGAAAAGCTTTATTAGAGTTTCTATTATTTATGGTTTTGAATAATTTTGTAAACTTTTATGTTACCAGACTTGGTTATTGTATTTTGAATTTTATAGTTTGGATTTGAGTTATTTTCCGATGTAATAAAGTTTTTAATTTTCCCACATTTTGGGAAAAGACAGTATAATAAATGATGTTTAATTATTATTTTTATTTTATTTTATTTAAATTCATAATATTCGACCGGGATGTTACATTACACACAAATGGAGGGATTGGCTTTCTTAGATACGTTCTACCATACTACAATGGTTGCTTCACCTGCTCGAAGACCTTCATGCTCAACATGCATAACAAAGGCTCCTTTTCTATGATAATCGTTTAGCCTCACATGACCGAATGAAACACATTGAGATAGATTGCCACGTTGTTAGAGAGAAGGTTCAGTAGGGGATCCTCAAGCTTTTGCCCATCAGCACGAAGGAACAACACGTGAACATTCTTAGTAAAGCCCTTGCTCCGGCTATCTTCCATTTCATACGTAGCAAGCTAGGAAAACTCCACATTCACTCCCAACTTGAGGGGGAATGTTAGAATAATGGGATCAAGCTTCAGAAAGAGGATCGCAAAGTTACAAATGTTGTTTAGTGTGCTTCTGCTTAAACCTCCTATTTTTATGTTTTCTACTCACGTGCGTATGGGTCATTGCATGAGTAACCCAACATGTAATATACACACAAATATCCCCCTTTAACCTTTATATACGCACCTTGCTCTTTCTCTTTGTACACAAAAGTATTGTTAAATATACATTTTTCTTCTCTTCTCTTTCTTTTGTGCTTCTACTTTTCATTCTAAGTTTTTGCGAATACATAACTCTCACACTACATGTCCCATGCTCTGCTACAACGTCAAATGATTTTGTCATGTCGATACGATTCTAAGATTTATTTCAACCTGTCAATAATAATACACTTTCAGTAACTACAACTTGGTTCAATGGCATCAATAATAACTATACACAAATTTTCACTCCACAACATAAAAATGTGTTGAATTGAATAAATATTATTGTAAGATAGTTATAACTCTTTTTAGATAAATAGCAGTATTAGTTGAGAAAATTATTTAAAAGAACTATGACACATACAATATACAATTAGTTGGTATACTTACATCCCACGAAGCCAAACAAGATTCAAGTACATTTTAATTATTCTCATATCTCGTAATATTTTGCTCAAGATAAGTACAGAACATGATCAGTGGATCCTAGCTAAGATTGGATGTACTTTGGAGAACATCTTGGACCACTATAGGATGACATTTTCCCCAATGTTTCTGAAAATGCTCAAACTTATCACCACTTATGTCGAACACTATCAGACAAAACAAAAGTAATTATCATTTGAATCTTCGCTTAAAGCTGCTTCTTGCAATTGCTTGTATCTCTTACTATCGTGATCCGTGTCAAAACACAATGCATAGCTTGAGCTTTTATCTAAAGTTTCAGGAAAGTCATAGTTGCAAACAATTTCTTGTGCCTTTACTTCCATCTCTTTGATCCAATTGGAGGGGAAAATATGTCTCAGTTGAAGGTGGCTATTAACACAACCCCCAAGCTCTATAGGAGGGCATGGCAGACTATAGATGCCATTACCATTGATCCACTCAGGCAATATTGAAGTATCAATTAAATTAATTGCATTCTGCAAAAAGTTTTATACGTGGTGAATGTTTAGTTTCAAGTTAAAAAAATGCTTTTGTGAATTTCAATTCATGAATGAAAAAGGAAAGATTTATTGCTTTTGAAATAAAAGTATTTTTGAAGCTTTAAATCAACCAAGCATGTAGTAATTTGAGATAGGAATATCATAATAGGTAGCATGTTTCATAATTGAGGTTGTCAATTACAAGTTATCCATATCATACATACAATGGATCAAAGTGAAGTGGGATATTATTGCTTGTTGGGATAGAGTAGTGAAAATGTGATATTTGTATTAAAGGTATCGATAGTGAAAACCATAACTTCATATATGATCAAAGATAGGTTGTGGTTTTACCTTGCATAAAATCTCTAACTAACTATCTACCAAGTGAGATTTGTTGGTTTATGAAACATAAATACAATAAACTCTTAGATAAATATATAGTTCCTAATACTTCAAAGAATTGAAAGCGAAAGCGTACTTGGGAACAATAGATAAGTTTGGTTTCTGACGTGAAAGTGATATGAACACGTTTATTTTCAAGTTGTCCTTACTTTATCTCAATGATATCAACATAAACCTTAATATACAAAGTGTAATTTCTGAATAATATCCAAAGTATGTCCAAAGAAATTGCATGCATGCATAAAATCAAACATATAACACAAAAACACATAAAAGTGATTGAATCCCACTAAACCAAAGATTCCTCAAACAAAAACACAACCATATGAGCAATATGCTCCTGAAAGACCATGTTTGGAAGTACTTAGTGAGAGGATTTTTCATGATGGAGTTCGTCCCTTATAGTTCTATTAAAAAATTATCCACTTTATACCTTATTATTGTTATAATACAATACAACCGATTTAGTCACAATATAACTTAAGTGGTCTTTCATTACTTCATAATGCGCAGCCTTGTGACAAAATTACTTAGTCATATCCCTTATTTGATGCCTCATAGCATGTGGCACAATCTGAATCAAAATACCCAATGATCTCTAATTTATTTTACTCCTTATATGTGAGCATATAATCTCTTGTTCTCTGTAAATACCTCTTAACTATTTTGGCTTCTTTCTAAATGATACTACTTAAATATCTACCTAATCCCCAACTATGTATGCTATAACCATATGCGTACATACTTGTACATACATAAAACTTTATACAGCTCCATGTCCTGAATTTCCAAATTTCTTTTGGGCATAGATTGACACTAAATTGAACATTCTCCAACTGAATTTGCGATACACACAATCATCAACAACATTCATCTCGAAACCAAATGAGATAATCACTTGATAAAATTTGCGGTACCATTGATGAGATGTTTGTTTCAGACCATAAATGGATTTTGTCAAATTGCAAACCATAAAAAGAATAATGTTATATAGAATTATGTACTCTTTTTCCTTCACTAGGTTTTTATCCCAAAAGATTTTTCCTCGTAAGGTTTTAACGAGGCACATTCTCTTATCAATGGACGTCACCCAAGGGGGAGTATTATGAATTAATGGTCGTCTATTGATTTGAAACAGTTACTCATTTGATTGATATGATTGATACTCATATGATTCATTACTCTTTATGTAAATATTTTGTATTAATTATTTGATTTGTATATTTTATGGGTTACCATGTTTTATCTATGAATAGGACTCTTCCTATCAGATGCAAAAAATGTTGCTCCCCATTCTCTCGATATTTATTCTTCCTTTTCTCCTCTCCTTTATTATTAGCTTTATTTTATACTAGTTTAAATAAAAGGTCACATTCTTAAGTTTGGTTTTTGCCTTCTAAATTCTTGAGTCACTCCTAGTGTAAAATGTTTTTACTCTAACATATTGCATATCTTTAAATATCTAATGTGTGCCTATATAGTTGAACAAAGTTTGATCAAGTAATGGAATGATACAGATTGGAAGTCATTAGGCGAAATAAGCGTAACTTATCGAATAAGTTTCGGAATGACATCAATACTAGAAAACTACAATTATTTGATGACTTTGGAACTAGAGATGGTAAATAAACCCGCATCCATGGGTATTGCCCTAACATGTCCTCGTTTTGATGGAGAATCCCCGCATTGACTAGGTATGGGTATGGGGAATCCTTGGCTTTTTCAATTGGGTATGGGGATGGGTATGGGGATGTACATATCCCCGCCATAATACCCGTCCCCGTTTAAATTATTAAAATATTCACAATTAATTAAGTAACCATATATATATATATATATATATATATATATATATATACATACTATTTTTTTTTTCTTCTATTTATTTGGTTTGTCATGAAACTCATTCGCATCTCCATTATATTTTTCATCTTATCATAACCTTTATGTAATTATGTTAAAAAGATGTATGTCAATTAAATTTTTTTTATGTTTCACATTTTAATATTTCTATTGTTTTTTAATATTTTTATTTATTGTATATTTAATAGCACAAACCTTTCGTTTACTAGTTAATATAAAAAAAAGTATTTACTTATTATTATTAGTTTTTGTTTCATTTGAATAACTCTTTTGTTTGGTTAAAACAATATGTGTTATTTCTCAACCATTGAGTATATATGTTGATATTTGAAATGTTTTCTTAGATCTCTACCTTGTGTTTGGATGGAGCATTTCAACAATGCTCGGAAATTGAAATGCTTTGTATTTAAATTGCTTGCAATTAAATCCCCCTTCATTTACTAAATAACTTGTTTGGATAAAGAAATTAAAATACATTACATTTCAATTTCTTGTTTGGAAAAAACAATTGATTTTCTTGTGAGATAAAAATTAATTTTTACAATATTTATTTTAGGCTTAATTATGTTTTGAGTTCATGATAAATTTGGAAACGGGCTCGACGACCCAGATGGGTCGGGCTGACCCGAATACCCAACCGAATTGGTCTAACCTGACGACCTAACCGGGTCAAGCCGGCCAAAAAACCCAAATAGGTTGGGTTGACCCGATGATCTATACAAGCTTGACGACCAATATCTACTGGTCGTGTTCGTCAAGTTCGTCAATCTGGCCCAACACTACCCGACCCAACTTGCCTGCTTAGGTCATTGGCCTAGCTTGGTCCTACTAGGTCGTCCAACCCACTCGACCCATCTGGGTCATTGGGCCCATTTGTGTCATTGGGCTTGTCTTGGTTGTTAGGTAAGTTCAATTTGTTTCTGTCTTCAAGCCCACCTGACTCGTCTAGGTTATTAGTCCGATTTGGGTCATCGGGCCCATCGACCCATTATGTCGTCGGGCCAGCCTGGTCTGTTTGTGTCATGGGGCCAGCTTGACACATCTTGGTCGTCGGTCCCGCCCGGACAATGTGGGTTGTCGGGCTTGACCGACCTATTTGAGTTGTCTAGCTCGCCTGACCCGTATGTGTCATCAGGTCACCCGGTTCGTTTGGGTCATCGGGCTTGCCTGACCCGTCTGGGTTGTTGGACCTGCTCGAACCATTTGTGTCGTTAGGTCGGTTCGATCTGTCTGGATCGTATGGCCAGCCTAGCCTGTCATGGTTTTCGGGTTTGCCTGGTCAGTTTGAGATTGAGTCAAAGTGTGAGGTTGAGTGAGAAGAATTTCAAATTCCACCTTTTTTTAGGGTATTTGAATTTCTTCTATTTTAGCTAATTGAAATACTTCAAAAAAAATGCATGTATTTTAAATGTTTTTTAATTTCTCTATCAAAACAAAGCATTTCATTACAAAGAATTTCAAATTTTCCAAATAAATGAATCACCCTTTTGAATTGCCTCATCCAAACATACCACTAAGGTATTTTTCATCTTATCATACCCATAATTATACAATTGTTTTTCATTGTGCGATTTCTTTAAATAGTCTCTCAATGTGTTTCTAAACATTTGTTAATTTTTTAATATTTTTATTTGTTGTTTATTTTCATTATGTAGAATACGATTTTGATATATTTTATCTAATTATTTTCTATTTTCTAACTCATTATCAATCATACTGTAATTTTTTTTTATCATAATTGTATGAGTAACTTTTATTTACTTATTAATTTTACATACATGGTACATTTTTATTATTATTGATATTCCAAATTTTATAACTAATTTCCTCAGAGTCGAAAAAATCCTATAAATACATATAGGGATGTCAACGGGGTCAGTAGGGTACGGGTAGTAGCTCTCGCGTACCTTACTCGCTGGATAAATATTTTTCCCATACCATATCCATGCGGGTATCCATTATGCAGGTATCCGCATATTTTTTTAATATCTATGGATATCCACGAGTACTTGCGAGTATTTACAAAAACAAAATTTAATATTTAACAACAAATTTTAACCATAAATTCAAATAAAAATACAATGCATAATATTTATAAATTTCAAACAAAGGGCAAATAACCCATTTAAATAATGTTGAATGATAGTTTAAAAATAAATAGAGATTTTTTAAAACCAATTGATAAAAAATAACACATTCAAAAATGTGTTAATGTTTTAATCATTTTAAAAAAATAATTTAAATTAGAGTATAATGGGTACAGGTATCCACATGTATGAATACTATGATATTCGTACCCACTCCGTTAAAATGCGGGTATAAAAAATACTAGTATCCGTTACATGTAGATATCCATTTTAATTATCCATTTTCTATCAGTTGCGTGTTTTATATGCGGATACATGTAAGAATGAATTTTCTTAACATTCTTAAATATATCTCATTCAGTTAGGGAATGACACAAATAAATTAATCACCTTATAATTTAAGGACTAAGAACTTAATAATCCAATTTAAAATAAAAAATGTTAAAGACAAATATTCTTAATTTATATTTTAGTGCAAGAATCAGACTTGCTAGTAAAAAAGTAAACATGAGTTCAAAACTTAACTATGATTAGGCCGGTTTGTACATATACTATACACAAAAAAATTGTCATTAAGCTACCCATACTATTTCACAGGTAACACACGCATGGTGAAATCCAGTTATTGTTGGAATAATTTGTGGATAAGTTACACGATCACAATTTCGTTAATATGCATGCAAATTTGTATTAGTGTTTTTCCTGTTGATAATAACCAAGTATAAAAAACCTTTAACCATAAATTTTGTCATCAGATTTTGTTACCAAAAAATTAGAATATAATAGATTAATATCCTTAATATGAATAAATGAGTTATGATTGACAAAAAAAATCTTAAAAAAGTACCTAAAGAAAAAATTTATATGATTTCAACCAATAAAATATATATAAAGGTTTAAAATAAATTTTATTTATTTATTTTAAATAACTAAAACGTTATTTTTAGAGAATAAAATAAAAAATTTGTCATTTTATAAAAATTGAAAAATATAAAGAAAATTTGATAGACATAGAAAGAGAAACTATATATTTTGTTTATCGAATCAAAGTTTTGAGAAACTAATTTTAAAATAAATCGAAACATATATCTAAATCTACATAGTATTGTCCTTCTTTCATCTTTTTCACACATGTTTAAAAGTTGTAGGATATTTTATTCATTTCCATCCACAAAAGAGTTCACCTTATCAGCAGGACGAAGCTCTATAAATGTGTTCTCGCATGTACGCTTATTCACACAACCGAACTCAACAAAGAAGAGAAAAACCATAATCTGTTTCATAGCCAGCCAAAGAAATGAGGAGTGCAACGCTCTTTGCTCTCTTCCTTCTCTCTGCCCTAACCTTCTACCTTCCTTCAACCACTGCTCAACCTGTCACTGACGGAAATGGTAACATCGTTACAAATGGTGGCCGATTCTATATAACGCCAATCTTTTTTGGAGCCGGCGGCGGTGGAATTAAACGAGCCAGAACTGGAGACGAAAAATCCCCTCTCTCTGTTGTTCAATCTCCATTCGACACCGATCCAGGGCAGCCATGGATTATTCGATCCATGATCCGAACCGCTTTTCTTCCTGAAGGCAGAGTGTCCATTAGCTACGAATATGTTCAACTCGGTAACTCTGTTGAGAGTAATGAGTGGATCGCTGTTCCGGATCAGCCTGAAGGAACCGTCGTTAAAGTTGGCTACCCAAATTCACTCCGAGGTTTCTTTACTATTCACAAAGCTTCCCCAAACAATATCTATAAGTTTTCGTTCTGTTCAAATGGCGGCACCTGCAGTGATGTTGGGGTTGTTAATGATGAAGCGGGGAACAGGATTTTGGCCATTAATCAGCAAACTCCATTTTTGTTTTATCTTAGGGAACTTCCTTCTGCTGCATCCAAGTGAAACACTATCCATGAAAACACTTTCTCCTTGTGAGATACGTGTCTACGATATGCTTTGGATGTAATAAACTACCCCAACCCTAAATAAATAATCCAAAGCTTATTTATTCGGTTTCTTTTCGAATAAAGTCATTTACGAATCGCGGTAAACTTTGACATTTAAGTTTCACAGATATTTCAAAATTCATCCATCATTTATTATTACATAAAAATTTATTAAAAAGAAAAAAAAATAAAAATAATACATAATATCAAAAATCATACAAAATTTATGATAAAAATTGCATTTAACAAAATATAAATAAATTATATCAATAATGAAAAAATTTTAAATGAATACATGAAAATAAAGCATTAAGTCATATATTGTCCATATGAATCAAAGTTAAATTAGTTAATTATTACGAAAAACATGAGAAACTTTGAATTGCATATGTTTACAAAAATGCAAGCACCTACGTCATTTCCCTTTAAATTTCCAAGAACCACTTGTTGGTCCAAACAATCATAACAGGTTAAAGAAGAATCACTCTCCAAACAAAGCCTCTGAAAGCCCTCCCTCCAACCAGTGGCGGATCTTGACCAAAAGTGCAAAGGGGCCAAAGTAATATAATTTTGAGATCATTAGATTCGATCATTAGTATAATATTTCAAAAAATGACTTCTCTAACTAAACATTTTTTATCATTAGTATAATGCTTCAAAATGTGTGAAAAGGTAGAATCTATCTGGTTTTAGTCAATAATTTCCTCTTAAACAATTAATTTATTCTTTCATTCTTTATCAATATACCTTTTTTGTAAATAATACTAAAAATTAATTGATCATAATCTAATAAAATATTAAAAGAAAAATATATTATAGTCAAGTCATAATTAAAAATCGATTATGAAAAAACACAATACATTATTATTTTTTCTATATTCATAAAAAATGAATATACAAAGAGATCATGAGATAAAAAAAAATGTTTTCATTATCAAGACGAGACGGGAAAGATAGAGGATAAATGAGAAATATAATGAATTTATGTCTAACTTTATTTTTCTTTACAAACAAAAAGAAGACATATGAGAGTGAGATTATTAAAATTTGTGAAAAACCTAAAAGACAATGAAAAGGAAAATAAAAATTATGTTATAAATATTTGGTTTAATTACTCTTTTTATTCATGTTTTCGTTTAAAATGTTAAGTTGGTCCTCCAATTTTTTTAGTCTCAATTTGGTCCCGATTTTTGAAAAATTAATATAATTCGATCTTTTACGATAAATTTCGTTAAATTTCTCAAAACAGATCAATTATCTTTTCATTAAAATTGAGACTCTTAATATGAATGATTTGCTTTGTTGGTGTTTTGAATAAAAACAAGGACCAAAAGAAAAATTAAACCTTAATATTTTTATTTTCTATTATATTTAATTTTATGTTTTATTATGTATTTACATTAAATGTTGTGTTTAAATAAAACAAATAAAAAACATACACAATTTATTTTTTATTAGAACTAATTTATATTGCCTACGGTTTAAAAAATTTAATAAATTTCAAATATATTTTTATATTATATATATATATA
>Ga0214542_1006235_pt1 | contig 21939 bp, 11 predicted proteins | sample CNSS1metaG_FD_160096 | JGI IMG/M metagenome (GOLD analysis project Ga0214542, IMG submission 160096) | Root nodule microbial communities from cowpea collected in UCLA plant growth center, Los Angeles, California, USA - CNSS1 | ecosystem: Host-associated > Plants > Roots > Nodule | place: USA...
ATTGAAATGTGAGAGTTACTTAAAAATGCGAAACCGTGATACACAAAGAAAAACGCGGGGTGCATAAAGTAAACGCGAGGTGCATTACAGTAAAACACGGGGTGCATAAAGTAAAGTAAACACGTTATATCTAAGAAGAAAAATAAAGGAAATGGGTGTGTGCTTAGTGAAAACGCATGTACGTAAAGTAAACTAAAACTTAATAAAAGGGGTGTGGGGTTATTACATTGGGGAGTGCATGAAGCAAATAAATAAACAACATCCAATATTAAAAGCAAGGGTGCATAAACTGAAATTATGAAGGTTACTTCATCTTCTTCCTTTACGCGAAACACCACTGCCGCACTAACTCACGACCTAGACCACCGGCGGCAATCGTTGCGCCACCACCAACAGTAACGGCAGCTACAGATTTTCGCCTTCATCCCTACACTACCATACCATCAAATGCGGCCACCATTCAAAACGCAATCATGCTCGTGGCAAAGCCGTCAACGGTGACGGCGACCACTCTCAGTTTTTGGCAACGTCGGCACGGCGCTGCTCGCCACTACACCACTCATGATCGCGAAAAACCGTCGCACTGTCTCCACTACTCGCGTCTTCTTCAGGCCATCAAGACTACCGTAAGTTTGCCGTCACAGCCACCGTCAGCGTCGGAACAGAGCCATTTCGGCAGTCTTTTCTCTTAGTCTTTTCTCTCGCACAAGAACTTCACTTCTCCGGAACTGAACCCCAAGTTATTCCAATACCAACTCAAACTACCTCCAACGTTTCCCCTAACGCTCACTACCACAATCCTATTTTATAGCGGCAATCTAAATCCTTTTTATTTCATTGTTAATTGCTTTGCCATTGTATGAAAACAGAAAACAGAGAAGAGTTTTTGTGATGTAATCAATTACTGGTATATAATCAACCGCCATGCTCCCAACTCAGATCATCATATAACATTAAAAAAGATTTGAAGATAGAAAATGCGTACCTCTTTTGCAATTCTGCTTTTGATTCCAAAAATTGTTGGTTTACCAAGTGGTTCTCCTTTGTTGCAATTCCGAATTCAATGATTTCAATAAGAAAGTTGCATAGCCCTCGTGCAAAAAAAATGCAGAGAATATTTTTATGATGAAATTTAACGTGGTTCTTGTGTTAACTTCATTAGCAGATGGGGTGGACAACAATTGGAAGAAGTTGGGATAGAGGAAAAAAACTGTTCCCTCCAATCCACAATTGTTATTTTTAATTTTTATTTTTAATTTTTAATTTTTGAATTTATTAATTAATAAAAAACGAAAATATACTTTTTAATTATATATATATATATATATATAAACAAAAAGATTATTTTACTTAACGTTTAAAAACATTTTAAATTAAAAATCTTTTATTATTTAACTTTTATTTATTATTATTTTTTTTAACAATTTTTTATTTTTTATCTTTTTTTTTATATAACACTTATTTTTGAACATATATATATATATATATATATATATATATATATTTTTTTTTTTTTTTTTTTTTTTTTTTTTTTTTTATATATTTTTTTTTTTTTTTTTTTTATTTTTTTTTTTTTTTTTTTTTTTTTTTTTATATATATTATTTTTTTATATATATATATATATATATATATATATATATATATATATATATATATATATATTATTTTATTTTTATTATTGTTATTTTATTTTATATATATTTTATTTTTTATTTTTTATATTTTTTATATATTTTTTATTTTTAAAACAACATTATTTGTCCGGATGAAATTAGGTGTTGACAAAAAGTCTTATTTAATATTATAAAAATGTCAATGAATACTTTTTATACCTATTTTAGGCCGAACAGGAGTAAAAAAAACTCATATTATTTATAAAATTATTATGTTCTTTCTTTTTTATATCTAATAAATTTGAACAGGTATAATATATAGGTATAAAAAACTAATTTTGCACTAGTAATTAAATAGGATTTTACAATTAGATATATTTGTTCTTTGTTCTATTATCTTAATGCAACTTTAAGTTTTATTTTTTCTATTTTGACTCCTTTTCACTTGTAAAACCTAGAAAATATTTAGAAGTAGAAGTGATATATTAAAAGTTGAAATATTTTATTATTAAAATGCAAAGCTCATAAATAAAAAAATTATTAGACCATCAACTCTCTAAAACTATTTCTTTTTCTCCTCTCAAAATTCCTAATTAACCTATTTATCTTTTTGAAGATCAAAGTCCGTAAAAGAGATCCTTACATAGATTAGAGCAATCCTAGCCTATCACAATCTTTTAATTTTGAATGAGTTCATCTTCGTCCTTTTTCTTGAGTTAATTTGTAGAAGTTTTATATGCATGAGTTCTAGGACGGTTGCATGTGGCTCAAAAGGGTTTAAGATGAATCTTTATTTGTTTAATATTGTTAGAGTGTGTTCAAATCATTGATCTAAGTTTTTTGTGTACATGTATAGTATCCTATGAGAGTGGAAGATTTTAAAGCTTGGTTAGGGAAGATAGTATAATTTTCAAGTTTGTATTCTAAGTTAGATTGTTTGACTTGAAAATGCCTTAGTCGCAGGTTTTGATAACTACATGAGTATTATGTGTTAATTTATTAGTTAATATATATTGATGAACTCTAAATGAAATTCTTTTGAAAATGAATTGATGTTGACTTGGAGATTGTATGTATATTTGAGTAGAACCTCTTATGATGATTATGTTTTTAATGAGTAAGGGATAAAGATTACTAATACTAGATGAAAAATGATTGATCTAAAAGTTTTGTGTTAAGTGAGTTGTTGAATCATTTTATATATCAATTTAGTCAAATTATTTTATCTAAAAGCATTTTTGAACTAAATGTATTTTTTATATGAGAAAGAAGTAGAGTTGCCTAGATAGACCAATGAGATTATCTGATATATTTGTTATTAATTTTTTTGAATTTCTCTTTGTACTTTGTTGTTGGGAAAGTCAATTCTCTTGTTTAACCAAATTTATTTGAGAAAATTTTGAAAAGTTTAAAGCGCATTAGTCGTTGAGTGAGCTAGCATTTAGTGGATGAGTATACCTCTAAAGGTAACTAATTGGGCAAGTGAAAACATAAGACGTGTAAGCCTTGGTTTTCAAAAATTCCCAACTTTATCTTATTAGGCGAGCTTATCCTGAGTGAGAAAAGAGGATTTTGGGTGAATAACTTGATTTTTGAATCTTTTGAAAATGTTTGATATGTGAGGTTAAATAGAGTCGGGGTATAGAATCATAATATATTACATTATTTTTGTGGGTGTCTGTGGTTGTATAGAATAAAGTTGTTGAGCCATAATTTATTTTTTGTGTGGTGTGCGACAGAGTAAAAGTAGTGTTTAACCATAATGTATTATTTTATATGGATGTGAAACTGAGCAAAATTAGGATTTAGTTACAACACTAGTGCAGGGAAGGGAAATGACAGCGGTTATTTCCAACTTTTGGCTTCGGGTCCACAACCGAGGCATATACGGCCGAGGTAAAAAGGTAGTACTTTATGCCTCGGTTACAAACCCGAGGCATATTTAATATTTACTGCCTCGGTTTTCTCATAATTGAGGCCTAATGGGTAAACCTAATTAAAAAAATAAAACTTCTTCTTCCAGCAGCCTCTTCTCCTTTCCCCTTCAAACCACCACAACTCCAATCTGCCACTGCACGCCCCCATCAAATCTCACTGGTTCAGCTCTCACGCTTGGTCGCCTCACGTGGACAGCACGTAACAATCGTCACCACTCCCAGCAACGCCGAACTCTTTCAGAAAACCATCGACGACGACATGTGGAAAACCATCTACTGGAGCTGTGGAAAATCTGGTTTCAACCACCATGAGAACCACCACCGCAAAAATCCACATGGCAGCGCACTTCATCCAGCCTCAGATCGAAGCTGTCCTGAAAGAGTCTTATCCCAATGTCTTCATCCCCGACATCCTCTTCACCTGGAGCAAGGACTTGTCCAAGACTTTTCAAATCCCGAGGCTCGTCTTCAACCCTATACCCATCTTCGACATGTGCATGATCCAGGCCATTAAAAAACAGTATTGTGTTGTATAATATATATATATATATATATATATATATATAATAACATTTTCTGACTTTATTAATATTAAACATACATATAAGAAAATAATAAAAAATAATACCGATTTCTATAATTTAAAGTGTAATAAAATAATGAAAATTATTAAAGATTTCTATAATTTAGAGTGTAATATAAAAGATAATTGTATCTAGTAAATTATAAAGAATTTAACTTATATCATATAAGGAAAACTTAATTTTAGTTTTTGAAATGTAACTGTCTATGAACAAATTATTATAAAATAAATAAACACTACTACAAATTCTCATATTACATGGGAATTTTCTTGCAAATTTGTTAAAAAAATTTGCAAGAAAAGGCATTTCCTTGCTATTTTTTCTAAGAATTTTAATCGGCAAGTAATTCCTTTGTGGGTAATTATTTCCTACAAAATTATAAAATTCGCAAGTATTTCTTACAAAATTTGTTGCAAAAAGTGTTTTATACAAAATATTTTGCAAAAAAATTGGCAGCAATTTTCTGCAAATTTTTCTTTTTATAAAAAAATTTATAAGTATTTTCTACAAAAAAAAAATTCAAAACAAAATTGGTAGAAAATATGAGTTTTTTTAGTAGTGAAATGGTTATATGATAGATGTAAAGTCAGAGTTTAGAGTTAATTGTTAAGGATTATTAATATTTTAATTTTTAAATAATACTAATTAGCTAATGAAATGTAATGAGAAAAGGTGTAATTGTGAATATTTGACTTTATGTACTTTTACTTTTAAAAGGTATGTTCGTTTATTTTGTTTGTATGGTTTATGTTTTCTTAAATATATCATAATCATATTTTATTCGAAATTAAATAATATTCCAAATAAAAGCATTTAATATTTATAAATTAATGAACTATATATAACTAATATTATATATATATATATAATATAATATAATATAATTATAATTTAACGATTAAAAAGGGACAATAACATCTTTTTATTATTTTGTAATTATAATTTATGTAACGTCCCAATAAAATAGATAAATCCAATTTAATAAAACGCCACATACATAATTATCCAGAGAGTACAGAATTGGGATATAAAGTACACAGTTCTCCAAACATATTCATAACAAAAGAAAAGAGACCCCACCTTGCCTAACACGAGTACGATAGTTCAAAAGTAGCACAAGTTCTTATCCAGAACAATAGAAATCTAACTAATAAGATTCTTTTAGCTGCGGCCCCATAGTGAGCCCAACACCCGTCCATAGACATCAAGCTGCAACATCCCTATTATCATTACCACTGCCAAGGGTTCTCACATCTGCTCACATCAATAAAATCGATGATCATCGCAAAGGAGTAAACCACACACAATCATATAAACAAGCAAAGGGTAACATACGAGTTCATAGTCAAGCATAATTATCATACATCCACATAAGAAGTACCAAACTACACAAGACACCAAGACTTGACTATTCGGATACATACGATGAGGCACCACCACCAAACTGTGGAATTACGTCCTAGCAGCGAGGCATCACCACGAGGCCTTCGTGGAATTACATCCTTACATGAGGCACCACCACGAGGCCTTCGTGGAATTACGTCCTGACCTTGAGGCACCACCACGTTACCCTCGTGGAATTACGCCTTGTCGATGAGGCACCACCACGTTACCCTCGTGAAATTACGCCCTGTCGATGAGGCACCACCATGAACTCCCCATAGGAGGGTCCACGAGATTACGTCCATTAGGCGAGAGGAACCCCTCGCTCAAGCTACCTGCTCTCGCTTGGGCGAGACTGCAACAGGGAGCACGTCAAGGTCTCGCTCAAGCTAGCCTAACTCGCTCAAGCGAGACTGCTCTCGCTCAGGAGAGTGGCCTTCGCTTAGACGAGCCCTCGAAACAGAGAGGGGAGTGAGCTACTGTTATTCTCGCTCAGGCGAGAGCTCCTCGCTTAAGCGAGAGCTTTCGTTTTGAGCGATCAACCCGCTCGCCTAGACGAGTTTAGCAGAGCTCACCACTCTCTCTCGCTCAGAAACATGTCCACATCATTATAACAGTACAAACCACGCATTTTCATACAATTAATAATACATACCAACCATCCAGTACATAGAATCAACCGAACATGCATCTAAAATGTAAAAACAGTAAAGCCCTAGCTTCCCTTACCTGGAAAGAGGCTAATAACAGACTGTGAACTTAAGCCAAAGAACTCAACAGCTCCAAGAGTAGGGTTACGAACTCGAACAACGACACTGAGAGAATAACAGGGTTACTACTGTGAATCCTAACAGAAACCACAAAAACAAACTTAGAAAGGAGGGAGTACGGTTCAAGGACCAACTTACGTGAGACGAGGTGGGCTTTTGAGCTAGCACGAACAAGAGGGAACCAAACCCTAGCAGAGCTTCTGTTGATAGGGAAAGGGAGAGAGTAAGGTCCTGTTTTTCGAAAGAATGGCAAAAATGAGAGGGGTTAGACTGCCTTAGGGGCTTTGGACACCCTATGAGCCAGTCCTTAGACCCAACAGATAGGGCTAGGCCCCTTTAAATTTTAAGACAGAAAAAGAGGGTTTTACAATTTAAGTTTTCTTTTTTCCATTTTCTTTACTCTATTTATTATGTTTTTTATTTAGGTTAAATTAATATTTTGGTCCTTCTATTTATCAAGTAGTATTAATTTGATTCTTAAATTTTTGTCTGTCTCAATTTGGTCATTTTTAAAAAAAAAAATTATTCAATTTTATCATTAGCGTTAGTTTGACTACACGGTGTTAAAGTTAATGCTTCATATCATTTTCTAGTTTTTTTTTTTAATTTTTTTAATTTTTTAGTATTTTTAATATTTTTTTAATTTCTTTTAATTTCTTTTAATTTTTTACACGTGTCATTTTACGGTCGTGTCGTGTCATATGTCAAAATAATTCAATTGGATCTTAATATTTTGTTATTATTTTCCGTTGGCTAAAGAGAACTTGATGATTCAGAATATTTTAGTTTGTACGAAGCAATTCCTTCCAAGAAACTAAACGTAAGAGATAATTTTAACAATATGAATTGATAATGTTTAAAACTTGAAAGAGAAAAAAATGATATCATACATTTTATAAACAATAGTTAAATTTCCTTTCTAGTCCGTCTCATTGAGGATATTATAAAAGTTCAAATGAATGTGAAGAAAAAATTATAACAAGTGGTATTGCGCAACACAGACTATAAATACTGAATTAGTTTAAGTTTACTGAAATATAAACACAGTCTAATTAATTTTTCAAGCTCAATGAAGATTCATATAATAAAAAGGAAAAGAAAAACTTTATTTAGCTAATTTATATATTTATTTATATATAAATGCTGTATCAATACATGTAACCGTTGTTTTTGATGAATTTTGATATCACCAAATTAAGATCTCAGTGCATCGGCTAGAAAGTAGCCGTAAAAACTGCTTCTCCTACTACATGCCCAGCTATTGCATCCAAAAGCTTCGTCTTCGTCACCTGCAAAATGTTTTGAAAAAGTCCTTCATATTTACTACGAATAGAAATCTACTTTCTCGTGACAAATATAATTATGCTTTCTTTTAAAAGTATATAAATTCAATTAATTATGGTTTAAATTATTTTCCTTTGTTTATTTGTTTACTTATTTTTCCTTTTTTTTTTCTCTTCGTCCATTTTTTTCACTTTACAAAAAGGATGATAAATAATAAAATGATACTTGAATTTTATACCTGATTATCAAAGTGCATAAATAATAAAATGATACTTCAATTCTATACCTGATTATCGAAGTGCATGTGATCATCGAGGGCATAGAGTCTGAACTCAAACCTATCCTGATAGTTAGGAACTTTGGGACCTCGCCAAACACGTACGTTCCAATCGTTAACCCCTTCTTCAATGTTCTCATACTCTCCACCCAGTTCCTCCTTCTTCCCAGAGAACCCTTCAGGAAGTCCTTTAACGCTCACCGGAATGTTCACCACCACCCAGTGGGCGGGAGCCGCCGGGTGACCCGTCGGATCCACCGCATCAATGTCCTGCACCACAAGGGCCATGCTCTTGGTTTTGGGAGGCACGTTGTGCCACTCCAGTGGGGGAGAAATGTTCCACTTTGAGCCAAGACCTTCTTGGGTGCAGTATCTGGGTAGTTTTCTGTTCCCTTCCTTGTCAATTGCTGGTGAAACCAACCTGAATTCGGTGCTGGCCATGGATAAAGTTAAAGACTCTTGCTAGGGTTTTGGTGTGTGAAGTGTTTGTGTAGTGGTGAATTTATTGTCTCTGTTAAGTAAGTTAAGGTTTAGGGAAGTCATGGTGAAGTGTGATTGCGGTGGAACATGTGTCATGCCATGAAGAAGAGGTAGAGTATGGGTTTGACACGTTTGACAACATGAAGCGGTTTGGCTTAATCATGATAGAAGTAGAAGCAATTTATATTAATATTTGAGAAACGGCAAGGTAGGGACGATTTGATTATTAAATATAAATTAAGTGACTTATTATCAGATAAGAAAAAAAAATAATTTATTGAATTAAGATGTATTTTATTGAACGTGGCAATCAAAGGTCTAATTATCACTTTGTTCTTAATATTTGTTAAAATTAGTTGATGTATTTTTTTTTAATTTCTTTTATTCAATCGTACTTTTCATTTTTGTTAAAAATAGTTGTGTTTTATTTCATTAAATTTGTGTGAACATTGTTTAGAGAACGATTACATCACAATGTAATGGTACATTACATCATTATTAGAAGAAAGTTGTTTAGTCACTTAAATAATGTGCTCACAAATTATGAATGAAATAGTCATCAATTTTAATAAGTCCCAATTAATCACTGAAATAGCGACAAGATGCTTTGTTAGTTAAATTAGTTTGTATAGCGACTGAAAACATTGGTAACAAGAAATTAGTTGCTATAATAAAATAAATTATTAGATTTAACCTTTGAATTAGTCACCAAATAAAATGATTTTGTAGTGACTGAATTTATTCTTTTGGCTAAATAGTGATTGAGGGCATTTCGGTGATAAATTAGTGACTGAATGAGTTTTGGTGACTAGATGATATTTGTATGCTTGCCTATAAAAAGTGTGAGCTTATTTATTAAAATATGGCCTAAAATAAATTACAAAAAAATTAATCTTCACTAAAAAAATCATGTATATGTAAATGCAAAAAAGTAAAACTTTCATCTATATGAAAACTAAAAGGCGAAAAAACTAAAATAAAAAAAAAAAACATAATATTTCATTTCCTTCCATGAGAACTAAAAAAACACTAACTTTTCATTTTCCTCTTTTCAAAAGCTAAGCTAAAATGGTGGAACCTAAGAGCTTGAAAATGCATAGACTTAACATTGTGGTCACTATCACCGTTCACTGTGGTCATTGTCAAGGTGGTCACTGTCAACATTGTCCTCCCCGTGGTTGTTGTCAACATGGTTGTCCTCCCCGTGGTTGTCACCAACATGGTTGTTGTTACCATGATTGTCATCAATGTAGTTTCTGTCACTGTGGTTGCTTGTTGGAAGGCATAAGCTTTTTCACTAGTGTCATCGTCTCATTGTCATTGGCCTTATCCTTCAAGGCAGGTTTTCATTGCCTCTTCATGAACTACTTCTTCACCTCTTCGAGGCAACTCTATGATGTCCCACTCAATGTATTTTGCTTGGAAAAAATCATATCTACCCCCATTTGGAAGCTTTTCATGATTACATGTATCCAACAAATTAATTTCAGCTTTTGACAAAATTGCTTTTCTTTGTCGTCAACATGGTTGTTGTCACTATGGTTGCCATCAATGTGGTTTCACCATGGTTGCTTATTGGAAATCGAAAGCTTTTTCACCAATATCGTTGTCTCATCGTCCTTGGCCTTATTCTTCAAGGCAGGTTTTCATTATTGCCTCTTCGTGAACTCCTTCTTCACCTCTTCCAGGCAGCTCTAAGATGTCCCACTCAACGTATTTTGCTTGGTAAAATCATATCTACCCCCACTTGGAAGCTTTTCATGATTACATGTATCCAACAAATTGATTTTAGCTTTTGACAAAAATGGCTTTTCTTTGGTTTTCAACGAAATAAAATCTTATCTGTATGTATTACACTGAACTTGAGATGATAGGTATTATGGTCAGAGTTAGGTGTGTTATTGTTGAGATTAAATTGTTCTCAAAGTTATATGTGAGTGTTGGAATTAATAGTCTCTATGGCCACGCAGTAGCATAATCTAGTGGTGGCCTTGACCTGCCCGTCAATTAGACAACAAGCACAAAGAGAGGAGGAGTTAGCACAATCATTGTTGGTTCTCATGTGAGTCTTCACCAAAGTTCCACATCGAGTAATATGAAGAAAAGAGTAGTAGAAAAATATTATAAAAATAAATAGTTGCTTTTGGAATTGTCACAAGTCAATAGGTCTCTCGGGTGTATGGGGGCTTGCGTAGTTGTGTGTCATTGGAAGGTTTGCATTTTTTGCCAGATAAAATTGCACTATGAAAGGTTTGGAGTTTTGGTCCATAAGAAATTGTACTTGAGTGATAATACTTTTTGTTGAGTATTTATGGATGTAGGCCTTGAGGTGTCAAACCACGTTAAATTTTCTGTGTGTTTTTATTTATATTTTTATGCTTTTATTTATGGGTGTGCTTCTACTGGGAGATATTATTTTCTTAGTGTGTGATTTCCCTACGATCACAGCGTCATATTTTAGCTCTTCAAGTATGTCTTGACAATTTTAGAACATGTATCTCATCACCCATCGAGTAATCTTTCTTTCATTTGTAATATATTATAATATAATATGATATAGGTGTTTTAGGAAGAAATTGAAGAGCTTGAACTTGACATTAATCATTCACTTCAATGTGTCATTATACTACCACTTAAATGTTGTCACTTTACAAATGATGTTAGAATCAATTTAACGAAAGATACCACAATAATTGTTTTATAACAAATATGAGGACTATTAGAATTGATGAGTTCCCTTTGATGTGGTGGAGTGAAAGAAACCCATGGTTGCAATGGAAATCAGTGGAAATGAGAATGGAGACAAGTTTTAGAGGCTCTTGTAGCAACAATGTGGAGTGGTGAAAGATGAAAGACTAGGAATATAAGGCTACTCTAGAGGAAGGTGGCTAGAGGATACTAGGGAGAATCCTAGCTAGTTATGACTCTCACTTAGGCAAATGCATGGAGTTATCTCAACATAGGTTCATTTATCATTCAAATCAAGAGTAAAGTTTTGCAAGGCATGAAGGCTCTTACTTATTGTGAAGATTCCTCCTAAATGAAACGCACATGCACTTTGAAATGAGATGCAAATATGCAAGCCTATGCATAGGATACATGTTCAAGGAACCTTCTTGGCCAAGCTTTCAAATGAGCTTTAGAGGTGGCCCAATTTGGAAGCTAAAGGGAAATATATGTTGGCCCTTTATTGGAAAACAATGGCTTAACATTTGGCCCAAAGTAAATATATGTTACTGCTCCTTAAAGTCCATCATATCTTCACATATTCTTTGGTCCATGAGAAGAGCATATGAAGCTCATTAAGCCTATTGGGATCTAAGCCCTATTAAATCTTCTTCATCATATTTCTTGTGACTGGGATTTTGGATGGGCTTGAGCCTGGATTGGAGCTTGGGCCGCGAAGTTCACCTAGGCCTGATTCATCATCTCCTCCCCTTTGGAAAAGATTTGTCCTAAAATCTTGATGCTCATCATGATCCATTGTACCTAGAAAAGGAATCAAGTCAGTCACATTGAAAATGGAATGAACACCATATTCAAAAGGAATATCTAATTGATATGCATTGTCATTTATCTTCCTTATGATTTGAAAAGAACCATCACCATGGGGATTTAGCTTGGACTTGCGTAAATGAGGAAACCTTTCTTTGCGTAAGTGCTACCAAACTAAATCACCTTCATTGAAAATCCTAGCTTTCTTGCCTTTGTTGTTGTACTTGGCATGTTTGTGAATTTGAAATTGAATTTGGTTTTGCACATTTTCATGTAAATCTCTAATGAAATTGGATTTAGACCCATTCTTTATGAATAAAGTCAAAAGAAGTTGGAAGAGGTATTAAATCCAAAGATGTGATAAGATTGAAACCATAGACAACTTCAAAAGGAGAAAGGTTGGTGGTGCGATGGACCACATGGTTTTAGGCAAATTTAATGTGAGGAAGATACTCATCCCAATATTTATGATTGCCTTTCAATACTACCCTTAACAATGTGGATAAAGATTTATTTACTACTTCAGTTTGCCTATCAGTTTGTGGGTGACAAGTAGTAGAAATTTAAGCTTAGTCTCAAGTTGTGACCATGAGATTCTCCAAAAGTGACCAAGGAACTTAGTATCTCTATTCCACATAATTGTCTTTGGAAAACCATGAAGATGAACAACTTCTTTGAAGAAAAGCTTTGCAATATTGCGAACATCATCTACTTTGCGACAAGGTATAAAATGAGCCATTTTAAAAAAAATGATGCACTATCACAAAGATAGGGTTGAAGATGATGTTCTCACTTCTCGCTTCAACGAGGTTAACATCGTCTTAACCAAGGAGATTTGGGCCTCCATTGTTGGCTTCCGGCCAGGTGGCCTCCCTACCCATTGTGTTCTTCCTGGGGCAAATCGTCTGGACATCTATCAATCGTGTTTGAGGGATTCCCCTACAAAGCGTGATTACAATATTTTCAGGGTCAACGAGATGAAGAAGAATGAACGTGTACTCGCTTTCATCATTGCCTGGATTCTGGTTCCTCGTAATGGCAATCATGCTCAACTCACGACGGAGGATGTTTTTCTCCTCCATGCCTTCAAATCAAACCTTCTCATCGATTGGTCCAAAGTGGTCACTAATACCATCCAAAAGGCTCTCAAGCTCCCCTATTATCCTCTACCTTACGGTGTCTTCCTGTGCAAAGTATTTGAACATTATAATGTTCATTTCTCTAGGGAAACCTCTCACGGCTAAAACCACACCAGTCTGATTGGAGCAAACGCTCTTCACCACATGGGCCTGGCCTTTAGGGCAAACACCTGGGCGTTCAAGGATGAACTTGAGGAAGACCCATGTGGCACTACAAAACCTTCCTCCGCTGTCGCTTCCCATACTGCCTATGAGCAAGACATGCTGTGAATGGTCACCACTCTTCTTGGTCACCATCAAACCTGGATGGCCAAGATGGACTCCATTGAGAAACAACTCTCCTCCGTTCAAGAATAGTTGGCTCTGCTCATTACTGTTCGTCAACCTCCAAATCCAACTGATGTTTTTGACTCTGCAGAAGGCACTGAGAGTGAGACATACATGGATGCCACTAATGACGAATAGCTTTGTCCTATCCTTACACACCCACTTTTGTTTAACCTCCTTTAGGCTAACCTTTTTTTTGTGCCCCTTTAGCTTTTGCTTGGATTTCTTCCTAGTGAGGTGGTGTACGTTTTGCTTGGCCTCCCTTAGTTCTTACCTGGCTAATCCTTTCCCTCTTGTATGTACTTAATGTAAACTCTAATATTCTTGTTGCTGGCTCTATTTATCCATCCCATTGGTCTTGGTTTCTACTTGCTCTTGGTTGATGTTTATTTTATTTGCTGCATGTATACACTTCCATTAATTTCTACACTACTAACTTACACTACTATTGCACCATTTAAATGTTGATTTGCCTTATGATTGTATGCAATCTGCTGTTAACACTGTGCTACTGATTTCACATGCTACATTGTTCCCATTGCCATCCTCTGTATTGTTCATCTGTGATAGCTACGGTCTGTGCTGGTTTCGTTGTGTTACACACCCCTGTTCTTTTTGCTAATGTCCAAAGGGGGAGAAAGAAAGAAAGTCTTGTCTCTGTGTTGCAGGACACATTATGTTGCTATGTTGCAGGACATATTTTGGCCATCATAAAAAAAGGGAGATTGTTGAAAGGGGGAGTTGTTTCAACTCAAGTGAAGATGGTTTTGATGATGTCCAAGGCTACACATCATGTGCATTACTAGATTAGGATTAGTCCTGCTTTCCTAGCTTGTGCATTAGATGTTGCAGATCAAAAATTACACGTAAAACAAGCTTACATTGAATTGTATCAACCATCAAACTCTTAAATGTGAACTCGTAAATAGATTAGCTACTTAACTAATAGATTAGATGAGGGCACTGCACTAATGCAGTGAAAATACACTCACGTTAATCTATTAGGTAAATGCCCAATCTATTAGTCACTACATCAGAATTCTTGTATAAAAATAGGTTTTGAAATCAATTTTGAGAGAGAGAGAGAGAAAACTAACTGAAAAACTGAGAAACATCTTTCAAGACTGTTTTTCTGAGATCTACAGAGTTCTTGTGCGTTCTTGAGAGATATTCAAGTGAACCTTCAAGAAGTTTGATGATGTATTCAACCTTGATAGGTCAAACTTGGATCTAGAAATCAAGTAACAAATCTGCACAACTACTAGGTGTATTCATTCCTTGTTTCTTCTCTTATTGTATTTCTGTTACAGATTGATTCATCGTGTAAAGTGAAGGTATAAGTGCAATTGTGTGGATGCATTGCATCTAGGGGGAGTTCTTGATTTGTAGATCAAGCTCCCTAGTCTTTACGGTCTTGAATTATATAGATGCTCTTGTAATTCTTGAATCTCTATTGATTTAGTGGAATCCTCCTAAGTGGGTTACTTAGGAGAAGACTGGACGTAGATTCATCTTGAATCGAACCAGTATAAATTTTTGTGTTCTTTGTTTCTCTCTTCCTTTACACCTTTCTTGATTGCTTTACACAGTCCATTAACACAGAATTGTAAAACTTGTCAATTGGGTCATAAAGGTTAAAGAAACTTTCAAGATCCAATTAAAATAATTGAAAGATTCAATAACCAATTCAGATCCCTTTCTTGGTTGGGTTATATTAGACAGATCCATTTTTTAACATTCTTAATATCAAGGGGGAGACTAAGAAGTGTTATACCTAGATAAGTTTGTACTCGTGTAACCTGAATATATTTGTGTACTTGTTGTAACTTGGAGATGTTGGTGTAATTATTATAATAAAAATTTATTTCATTAATGAAATCTCTTAAGTTATTTTTGAGAAAGAATTGGAGAGGTTTTGTTTGAAAAAAAAAAAACAAAACAAATCAATCCAATTGCATAGTAGTAAAATTAAGGTTTTATAAAACTAGTCATTCATATTATGTCCCTTGTGGTATCATAACATTCAAACAAAAAAAACATGAACCAACAATAGCCGAAATATGGAAACCAACATTTGTATGTAATTCAGAAGCGTGACTTTCACATGTATATTGAGGATTTATTGTTAATCACCACCCACTTCACTTCCCCCTATAATCATCGCAACTTATTGCATATTTAGCCATATATCTCAATCCAAAATTTATTACCCATTCACACCAATGCGTACTAGTGAATTATGTATCCAACTTGAAAATTTCTTGTTGTGTTTCTTTCCAATTTTTTCAATTTCTCTCTCTACAATAAATTTGATTAACGCAAACTAACCTATCATCATTGTATACCATATTCATTCTAATGCAACTTAATAAAGATTTTGAGCATGGTTAACCTATTATTCTTTCACATGCCACCTCATTCGTTGAATTCATTTATACAAAGCCATTATATCTATTGTAGGCCATTATACGCTTTTTTCTTTCAAAAAATATCATGTCTTTGTAATATATTATTTGTTTAACCAAATCTACTACAATGTATCTCATCTAAATCTCCTTCTTCATACCAATGTACAAGTAAGGAACAAAATCCTTAATTTGACTTAATTAAGAAAATAAGCCTTTATAGCTCAGTGGTAGAGCGGTCTTGTAAACTCAAGGTCTGTAGTTCAATCCTACATGAAGGCATCTTTCAAATGTTTTTAAATAATACCTCCCACGTCCAATCTAACTTCCATGAAATTTTAATTATTTTCTTGGGAGAAAATGAAATCTAATGAGTTTCAAGTGTAGAAAATGGGTGTATTGGAGTTGCAAATGCAGTATTGGAGTAAACAAAAACCTTAATTTGACTTAATTAAACAAATAAGCCTTTATAGCTCAGTGGTAGAGCGTCAGTCTTGTAAACTGAAGGTCTGTAGTTCAATCCTGCATGAAGGCATTTTTCAAATGTTTTTAAATAATACCAATCTAACTTCTATGAAATTTTAATTATTTTCTTTGGAGAATATGAAATCTAATGAGTTTGAAGTGTATAAAATGGGTGTATTGGAGTTGCAAACTCAAGATGCATTATTGGAGTAAACAAAAACCTTAATTTGACTTAATTAAACAAATAAGCCTTTATAGCTTAGTGGTAGAGCGTCAGTCTTGTAAACTGAAGGTCTGTAGTTCAATCCTGCATGAAGGCATTTTTTTTAAATGTTTTCCATTTTGGAAAAAATGGAACATCAACTATTGCAAAACTATAAGTGTAAATAATTGTTTAAATTATAATAATATTGTATATTTACATTTATACAAAAAAAAATTAATATAGAATTTTTTTTATTTTTAAAAATTAAAAAGAATAAAAATATTTAAAATAAAAATAAAAACAGACCAGGGGCGCATTGACCCGTATTTTTCCTGCCAGTTTGATGGGTTAGGCGGGTCGAACCAATATGGGTTGGTAAGTTGAAAACTCTAATCCGGTCCGCCCTTTTTTTGATAGGTTGGTGGACCGACCTGACTATTTAGGCCGCTTTAACACCCCTATGACAAACACTATTAAGTTTTGATTATATTTATGTTATTATAACATGTTCACAATTGTAAAATATATGTATCTTAAGACAATATACCCTAATCATAACTTATACTTTTAGAAAGTATTTAATTTTAATCACAATTATATATTATTTTGAACTTTTCGTTTATATGTATTCACTATTCCAAAATGACTCATAAATTATGACAACCACTATCAACAAAAAGACAATGTTAATTTTGTAACTAAACACAAATTTTAAATAACAATTAGTCTAAAATTAATGTTAAAAGTAAAAATAATTTACGAATAACAATTTTTTCTTCAAAGTCAAACTTTTGAAAAATAATGGCGATTACTTATATAGAATCATCATTAAAAGTTGATAATTTTGAAATAATGACATATTTTTTTAAAATCATCACTGTTTCTCTTATATCTTGCCAAAACAATGAAATTTTGAAAATTCATCGTCATTTTTCTTTCGATAGTTTCAATTTATTTTCTCTCTCGCTGTGGACCACTCATGTCGTTATTGCTAGGGGTGGGCATGGATTGGATTTTTAATGATTCAATCCACATCCATTTTAGATCCAAATAATTGGATTATATTTTCGACCCAAATCCATATTTTTAGCAAAAGTTGTTTGGATTTTTTAAAATCCAGATCCAAATATTTGGATTAAGATTTAAATCCAATCCAAATATTTGGATCAAGTTTAAAATCCAGAATCCATTTTTTATAAAAGAAATTTAAATTGAATTTTTTAAAACTTGTGTCATTAAGGCCAACATGACTCAGATCGTACAGGTCGTCAGGCACAACCTGTTTGAGTCGTCAAGTCGACCCATAGAGGTGTCAATTTGGCCCAGCCCACAGGGCTTAGCCCTGACCCATGTGGGCTAGGGCCAAAAAAGCCCACACTAAAAAAAAGCCACCATCAAAGAAGCCCACAAGGCCAAAAACCCTACAAAAGCCCTGTGGGTCAGGGCCAACCCATGGGCTTTCATCTTCAACATGAAAAATATATTATTTTTTAAAATAGATCCAGATAAGCACGACGACCCAAATAGGTCAGACGACCTAGACGGGCCTTACGAACCGGACGGGCCCGACGACTCAAACGTGCCCAACAACCTGAACGGGATCGACAACCCGTCCGGGATCCGATGACCCGAACGACCTGGACGGGCCCGACGACCCAGACGACAAGCACATGCCCGACGACCCAGACGAGCCCGACGACCTACATGGGCCTTACGACCAGGACAGACCCGACGACACGAACAGGCCCAACGACATGAACGGATCGGATGACCCGGGTGAGCCAAACGACCTGAATGAGCCCGACAACCCGGACAAGATCGACAACCCGTCCGGGATCCGATGACCCGAACGACCTAGACGGGCCCGACGACCAGGAGGACCTAGACATGCCTGACGACCCGGACGGGCCTGACGACCTACATGGGCTCGACAACATGAACGAGTCGGATGACCTGGATGAGGCCGATGACAAGAACAGGCACGACGACATCAACGGGCCCGACGACATGAACGGGTCATCGGGCCCGCTTGACCCGTTCGAGTGTTCGGGCCCACCTGACCCGTTCGATTCTTTGAGCCCACTTGACCCATTGGGGTCATCGGGCTCGCCTGGCCCATTCGGGTCTTCGAGCCCGCTTGGCCCGTTCGGATCTTCGAACCTGCCTGGCTCGTTCGAATCTTCGAACCTGCCTGACCCGTTCGGGTCTTCGGGCCCACTTGGCCCGTTCGGGTCTTCGGGCCCGTTTGGCCCGTTCGGGTCTTCGGGCCCACTTGGCTCGTCGAGTCAATGGGGTTGCCTGGCCCGTTTAGGTCATCGGGCTCACTCGAATTTTATGGATTGTTGAGCCCGATCGACTCGTTTAGTTTTGTCGGGCCCGCCTAGCCCGTTCATATCTTTAGGCCCGACCAACCTCTTATGGTCGTCAGGCCTGCCCAATCCGTATAGGTCGTCGAGCAAGGCTCGTCCTAGTCTGAATTTAGCCTAGTCTATCTCAATCTTTAGGCTAACCCAACTAAAAGTTTAAATTAAAAATTTGGATTGGATTTTTTGGATTATCCATATTTAAAAATCTTTATTTATAAAATAGATATCGAATCCATAAAATATATAAAATGTAGATTAGATTGAAATCCAGATCCATTAAATGGATTTTAAATGGAGTGGATTTTTAATAAAATGGATCATAAATGGACTGGATTGGAGCAAAAGTGGATTGGATCACAAAAATTAGATTTTTTGCCCACCCCTAGTTATTGCCTATCAGTTGTCTTGCCTTTGCGGCGCTACTCTTTGTTTTGTCTTTGCTCATATGCAATGTCAAAATCACTATTGCAACTGTTCTCAACGCACAATAAGAAAAAAACATTTTAGCCACCGAAGAAATTGTTGGCTAACACCCCTAGGCACCGAATCGACCACTAAAAATAAATAGTGACGAAAACTCTAGTCGCAAAACAATCACTGATTTCAAAATCGGTAGCTAAATAGCCACTGAAATTATGGTCGCTAATTGGTCACTAAAAATCAGTGGCTAATAGGAACAAATTTTAATCTAATAAAATTATTTTAGTCACTAATTCGGTCGCAAAGAGGTACTTTTTTCAATTTAAGTAAAATAATATCGATGGCTAAATTGGTTAATAACTAAATCGATGGTTGATACAATAGATAAATTAATGGCTAAACCAGTAGCTAAATCAGTGGATAACAGTGGCTAAATCAACTTGCTTATATTCAATTTTCTACCTACTTATAAATGCTACATATTTAATTATACTAAATAAAAATAACCTTCAATATACAATGTAGCAAAAAGTAGTTTAATACTTGATCCAACATAAAACCAAAATGAAATTAGTTTTAAATACATCTGCAAGTTATAAAAGTCATCATACAATTAAGCTTAACTAATGTTCATGGGGACTACCATCACACATTTCTTCTATTTGATGAACCATTGGAGATTGGCTGATACTAGAACAAGAGAAAGTGATAAAAAAACTAATTAGTGTGAACTAATATGTCGATACAGTGGGTGCCTAACACATCAAACACAAAAAACTATTGTGGTTCATCCACTACAGGTTATATTAAATCAATTTAATATATAGATTAAAAAAAAGTTTTTGTGGGAAGCTAACTCCTAGTCCGTTGAAGTTGAAAATGGATTTTAAAAAAGGGATAAAATATGCTTTTCTATTAATTGCTTTTCTATTAAGTCACGTTTCTTAGTGGTCATTCTTCCTAAACCCTGCCCTAGGCTAAGTGTTTCTGATATATTCTTTTTATTATAATTATATTTCAAATAACCAAAAGAGAGATAAGTAATCTCAATACATCATAAAAGTTAGACTTGACTCGTTAAGATGAGTAAAGGATAAAATATGATTTTGGAAATACATTTTCTAATATATAAGAAAGTAATGTAAGATTACTGATGAACTAATCTTAAGTTACTTCTAACTTTTATAATTAATATATTTTCTCCACAAAAATCATTTTTTTTCTTTGAATTGTGTTGTCTAAAGAGTTTTATAACATACATATATATAAAAAGTAAGTTGCATGCACATATATGAACTTACATTTTTTGCATTCACATGAAAATACGTTATCAAAATTACAGTAAACTTCATGCACATGAAAATACTTCATCAAAATTAATTATAAATATAATGACAAGACAAAGCTCTACGAAGTTACAAATAATTAACTAAAAAGCATTATGTTAATCTTGTACATTTTTAGTTTTTGCCATGTGATTGGTTGAATGGTATCCAAAAACAAGTGTCCCCAAAATCATCTTTGCCAAAATCACCACCATTTCTAGCCAAGACATTATTGACACATCATGTTCTCCAAAGTTTAATTCCCTTGGGCCTTTATCTATAAAGAGAGGCGGTAACAGTATTGGACTCTATTCAAGTTCTGAAAAGATTATGACCCTAAGACACACCATCAAAACTCCTACTCTATAGAGGAAAAAGTCTAAGTCACAAAAATTACAAGAAATTGTTTATTTGTCCATAGTAATAAAATAAATAAATTGTATTATTTGAAAATTTGTGAAAGAGAGTGTAACATCCCTTTTGAGATGCCACGTGTAATTTTTTTTTTCATTTAAAATGTGAAGCACAACCTCCAATACCATCCAATTAAATAAGAATTCTTCACAATTATTTTATCCAAAATAACACTTGATAAAAAAAAAAAAACTTGTTCAAACCTTCTTTATTCATCGATGTAGATATATAGTTCCTCCTAACAAATAACATAATTTGTCAAAATGAGACTTAATCTCATATCCTTCAAATGCGAACTCAACCACTACACTATTACTTTTTTCTTATTTCATAACCAAAAACAAAAAAACTTTCAAAGGTTAAATTAGAACTCCCCAAAGCTGCCCTACGAGCTCCTCACAGCTAAGTCTCTCCAACTTCATCTACATCAACATATACTTCTGTACAACGTAAGTCATACGATCATCATAGGTGGAAACCACGTCCACAAACATGCAAAGGTAAGCTAACCATGTATCACATCACATAATAGGCATATTAACATGTAACTCATGTAGCACATTATAGTGTAACATAACTCATTCATAAAAAATCCACCAACACCACAACTTGAACTCATAAAAATATTACCACCAAGTAATATTAACGTTTTGACACTCTCATAGGAAACCATTATAAGTAATTTATAGGTTAAAATACCTTTTTGGTCCAAATTTTTGTTAAGTTTTTTCAAATAAATCATAATTTTGGTTTTATGTTCAAATAGGTCCCAATTTTCGTCAATTTTGTTCAATTGAATCTTTTTTTGCCAACACCGTTTAAATCATTAACGAACATGAACAGTGACTGTCACGTGTCACTTTTTTAAATTTTTTTAAAATGTACACGTGTCAACCCAATAGCGTGCCACATGTCACTTCATGGTTTTTTTTTTATTTTTTTTGAATTTTGTTTTTTTTAATTTTTTAAATTTTTTTTAAATGTCCACGTGTAACCCAATAGCGTGCCACGTGTCAAAGTCAATGTTCTATATTCAATTTGGTCCCTAT
>Ga0214542_1006240_pt1 | contig 21929 bp, 15 predicted proteins | sample CNSS1metaG_FD_160096 | JGI IMG/M metagenome (GOLD analysis project Ga0214542, IMG submission 160096) | Root nodule microbial communities from cowpea collected in UCLA plant growth center, Los Angeles, California, USA - CNSS1 | ecosystem: Host-associated > Plants > Roots > Nodule | place: USA...
TATTATTATTATTATAAATATATATATATATATATATATATATATATATATATATATATATAATTTGTGGATAAAAATGAGGAGACCATTATTATAGTGATAGAGCATAGAATTATCATGGAGAGACTATCACCTCATCAATTTTATTTTAAATGTTTTGGATTAATGGTAATGAAAGCTTAAAACGGTAAAATTAATGTAAATAATGGTAAATCTCAACCGTTTTGAAGAGATGATATTTGACCATTTAATCTCAAATTCATCATTGTTAATTTGCTCAAACTTTCTTGTGTCAACCTGTAATGAAAATTTGTCATCCCAAAATAGATTTACAAAATTTTGGATTAAATATGTTTTTGGTCCTTAACTTTCAATTAAGTAAATTTTGAAATTATTCAATTTCAAAATTTTAGATCAATTTAATGCTTCGTGTCTTCGAAATATGTGAATTTAGTTCTTTTAATCAAATTTATTAAGTTTATTTGACATCTCAAATGCGCGTTTCATAATCGTATTTATAAACAACTCAAATATAATCGTGAGATGCGTATGAAACATTAAATAAACCTCACAACATATTTGAGTAAAAGGACTAATTGCACGTATTTTGCCAGAGATAAATGACTAAATTGATCTAAAGTTTCAATATGGACTAATTCCACAATTTGTTGAAAGTTAAAGGACCAAAAACATATTTAACCATAAAATTTATGCATGTGAACATTGCTTTAATCCAAACAATATCATTTTTATCTTTTTTCCTTTTCAAATTCACTCAAATCCATTCTTCCAAATTCATCTTCAAATTCAAAGACATCCTTGAACTTGGTAAGTACCTTTTTCTGTTGTGCACATGCTATTTTTTTTTATCAAAATAAGATTTGATTTTATTAAATAATTTTGATCAAAACTTCTTAAAGTAAATACTAATGTTAATTATAAACGACAATAATAATGATAATCTATAATATACCTAGAACATCATGAACAATATTAGTGGTTTTATTTTGCTCTTTTAGGTTTCTTTTGCATTTCTATGAGGTCATATGAAAGATAAAAAATGTCATTTATTTTTATTATGTCCTTTTAGGTTATTGTTTACGTTTAGTCATCTCTCCAGTCTTGCCTTCTTTCAATCCTTGTCTACGTTCTACGCTTTCTCAAGAACTCAAAATTTCACATTGTATTATGATGAAAGTTCTTCCGGTATTCAACAATGACTTTCACGATTTTTAGATTTGTGTAATCCAAAAGTAACTCTTGAATTCTACAAAGGGGCAGTGGCGGTAATTTCAAAGGACAGGGTTCCCCAACGTTTTTAAATTTTTTTTATATATATTTTAAAAATATATTTATATATTATTTTATTATTTATATTAATTTAGTTTAATTTTATTTTTAAATTTGAAAATTACGTTTTTCTTTTTTTCTATTTATTTTTTATTTTTCTTTATTTGGTTTCCTTTTTTTATCTTTTTCACCTTTTTTTATATTAATTTTCGTCCTAAATTTCTTATATTTTCAAAATCAAATTACACCAAGGCAAAATTCAAGAATCAATAAACATTTTGGATTAAATATTTTTTTCGTTTGAATAAGTTGATTTTCTACCTTTTCTTTTTTGAAACCATTTCTTTTTCTCTTGTATGTGACTTTTCTACATTATAGGTAGATATATATTTGTTAGAGATAATAAAATCATGATCTAATTATCGATTGAACTCTTCTTTGTGTAGATAGAACTAGTTTTGACTTTAAAATTGAGTAAGGGAATAACATTATTAGAAATCTAATCATGTAGAAATTGTTAATTTTCTTAAAATATTGAGTCTTGGTTTTGATATTTAATTTGGGGTATTCATAATTTTATATATTCCAAAATAGGTGAGTGAAAAATTTATATTAGAAGAATCATAATGAAGAGTAAAAAAATTGTTTATTTGTTTAGAAAGAGGATTTCTGATAAAGATGAAAAAATGTATTTACGTGTCAACTAAATTGAACAACTTCATGAGAATCTAAAAATTGAAGGAAATGAAAAACAACTCTCTAAAGATTCTAGAATTACATATAATAAATTTTTAAAATTTTTAAGAATGTAATTTAGGGTAGCGTCCTGAAATTTGATAACATCCACCAAATTAAATTGAAGTATGACAGACTTCTATAAAATGGGGTCTATAAGATTTTTTTCTGTAATAAAAATAATTAATAACAGGTTGAAAAATAAGATAGAAGCTGAATTTTTAACAAGTAATATATGATTATTTATATTGAAAAGGGATATTGTAAGCTTTAGTTTTGATTCAATTATTTAAGATTTTAATTCATTGAAGTACTTTAAAGCATCAATCTAATTAAAGATAATTCTTTTTTTTTATTATTATTATTGTTGATGATAAACTTTATGTTTCACTTCTAATAATACCTTAGTGTCATTGAATTCTAATATCATATATGTTTGTTTTGAGTAGAGAAAATAATGTAAAAAAATGAATACTATTTCTTTTAATTAGAAAAAATAATTTATATATAAAAAATATATTTTGATTCTCTAAAATTTTTATTCAAGTTCTGTCATCACAAAAGAGCTTCTTTTACGAATGTATAAAAAATTATTATTATGTAACCCAAAATAAATTTTCCCATTTCTGAATTTAAAACAAGTTTTGAATTAGATAATTCAAAATAAAAAATATTTATAGGTCGTGCAATTCAAATTAAAAATTAACTTTTAAATATACGATCTAAAAATTTATTTATACGAAGAAATGACTTTTGGACTATGTAATATGAAAGTTAAAAAGATTACACACTTCGCATGTCACATAATTCCACTTTACAAGAAATTGATATTGTTTAAAAGAAAAGAAAATTAGACAATAAATTTAATAAACTTTTTTCTTATTTATGCTCAACTTTATATTTTTATTCAGAAGTTAAAATCACAATTTAATTTTCAACCTTTATTTATGTTACAAACATAACATTGTAATAATATCATTTTTGTTAACTATTACTGTCATTGTAAATATAATTTCTTTAATACTGTTGTCATCTATCATTTTATTATTGTAATCATTTTCACTACTCTTTATTACTACCAACAACATCACAATCTATTAATATTTATTATATGTATAAAACACCAACTTTGATTAATGTTTATTTTATTTTATTTTTCTATTGTGGTGTTATTTTACTTTTAATTTCTTAAAAAAATTATTACTTTCCTTTTTATACATACCATTTTAATCTTTCTAAATCTCTACAAATAAATTTTTAATTTATTCATTTCTAGCACCCTTTTATGTATTAACAGGACTTTTTCTAAAATATAGATTAAAAATGTAAAGTTTGCTATTTAAAGATCGAAAAAACTAATTTAACCATAAAAAGAATTAGAGGTACTATATAATCTGATAACTCAAATCAATTTGAATCTAAATCAAAATCCAAAACTCAAAACCCAGCAATAAGATGAAAGGTTCTCCAATCCAATCTAAATTAACAATCCAAACCAATTTAAAACTTTGTATTAAATTGGTAGAGATTCATTGATATTTATAATATTTATCCAATCCGTACCACCTATATCAAAATACTTTTTTTAATGAAGTTAAATAGACAAATTGTCTCTCATAAAAATATAAAGTGGTAAACTTTTCAACCAACACTTTAAAAAACCTGATGCTAAAAAACAGTGTATATTTAACACATCAAAATCAATGACCTTCTCTCTCTCCAACAGTGTCCCACTAATGCCTCTCCTTTGCTCTTATTTTATGCTCTGTACCTTTCATCTTCTCTCTCTTCAACCTTTTCTCCTTCACTCTTTTCATTCACTCAAAAACACACTCCCTTTCCTTTCCTCTCTTTTCTGTTAACACCAACATTACCCAAAAAAAAAAGAAGAAGAAACATTTCCATTTGCCTTCCTCTCTTCCCACTTCTCAATTAGGGTTCTTCCACCCATTTTCTTCACCACCATTGACAAACCTTGCATTCTCCGAACCCCTCAGCTTCGGATCAACTCAAATGGGTAAGTATCTTCTGTTATTAGCTCTCACTCTCCTCAACCTCGTACTATTCTCCACCCTTCATGTCTCAGCTGCACCTTCAACTACTTCTCCTGCAAGTAAGTCCCATTCATTTGTGCTCATTCTCGTGCTTCCATTCCATCCATGTTTTCTTATTTAGCTCATGAATAACTTTGTGTCTTCGCGGTTTCAGAAATTGTTAGTGGGTTTCTCTCCAATGCCGTGCCTGCCGTCACTAAGTGGGTGTGGTCGCTCAAGGCCACCACCAAAACGGGTATGGATCTGGCTCTGGTTTGGTTTTTGGTTATGGGTTTGTCCTTTTCTGCGGGTTTGGTCTTCTGGGTGGTCGTGGGTTATGTGGTATGAATGTGGGTTCTTTTGCAGCGGTCTCGAGCAGGTCGATGATGAAGTTCGAGGGTGGATTCAGTGTGGAGACTGTGTTCGATGGGAGCAAGCTTGGGATCGAGCCTTATGCTGTGGAGGTGTTGCCCAATGGAGAGCTTCTCATTCTTGATTCGGCTAATAGTAACATTTATAGGATTTCCTCCTCACTTTCTTTATGTAAGTGTCACAGTGTGGGTTTAATGATGACCTTTTGTTATAAGTGATTTCTGAAATTCACTTTATTATTCATTTGTGATATGATGGGGAAATGAAAAGTAATAGGTCTGTTTCTGTTATGGAGTAGGGAATTTTTACGTTAAGCTGCCTTTTGCTGGATTTGGAATGATTAGCTAGTTTAGGCATATCTAGCTTCTTTTCGTTTTGAATTCAATACCTTCTTTGCGTCATAAGGACTGTGTTTACTTAATGTGATTCTTAATGTCTAATGGTATAAGACATGTTCTCATGTCACTTCAGTTCATGATTATGAGCTGAATGAAGATGTATTACATGATTGTAATGCACTTTGAACACTGTTTCTATGGGGCTTGTCTTTTGTAATATAGTTGCTCTGTTATAGTTATAAACGCTTTGCATGTATGTATAATTGTACGGTTGTTCACTTGATGGAGATGGTGCCCATTGCTATGTGCAGATAGCAGGCCTAAGCTGGTGGCAGGGTCAGCTGAAGGGTATTCAGGACATGTTGATGGGAAGCTCAGGGAGGCCAGGATGAACCACCCTAAGGGGATAACTGTTGACGACCGAGGAAATATCTATGTTGCAGATACTACAAATATGGCAATTAGGAAAATTAGTGATTCAGGTAAAATAATTGTAGGTGATCCTTTTTGTTTGTTTGCTTGCTTATGAATGCTTGCACATAGTTAGTGTTTAGATAACTTTGAAGTCCTGTGTGTGTACTGTTATCATTGGTTCAGAATCTTTGGATTTAAAAAAGTGCAACATTAGAGTCAAACAAGGGAACCTCACAGTGAATCTTTCTGTTTCAGGGGTCACGACAATTGCTGGAGGAAAATGGAGCCGAGGAGGGGGGCATGTTGATGGACCAAGTGAAGAGGCTAAATTCTCTGATGACTTTGATGTGGTTTATGTTGGAAGTAGTTGTTCACTACTTGTCATAGACAGAGGAAACCGAGCCATCAGGGAGATCCAACTCCACTTTGACGATTGTGCCTATCAATATGGCAGTGGATTCCCACTTGGTAAGCTAACCCATACATGTTTTCTGTTGAAATTCTGTCAAGTGCTATTCAAATTTAGACTGATTATCTTCAATGTTTTACAGGGATTGCAATGCTTGTGGGGGCTGGCTTCTTTGGTTACATGCTGGCATTACTGCAGCGAAGGCTTGGTACAATTGTAGCATCCCAGGACGTTAGTGCTTAGTCTTGTCTTTTTCCTTCTCATGCTTTATCCTGAATGATACTCATGTAGACTTGTTTGGTAAAGAGAAAAAAATTGAGGGAGAGGAAGTGGAAGAGAATAGAAAGGAAAATAAATAGGTCAGAAATAGAGATCTTTTGGTTAAAGAGAAATGAAAAGGAAATAGAGCGGAAAATAATTTTTTTATATTATTTGGTTTAAAATAAAAATAAATAAACACATTATTTTATTATTCTTAATTAATATTAGCAATATTTATTTCATTATTAATATTTTTTGTTTTTATGATTGATTTTTTTATTTATTTGTCATTGTTAATATACTTGATTTATTTATTATAAATTTGTGGGGTCAAACTTTTTTTTTTCAATTCTTCAAATTTCTTTCCTATCAAAATATCCATTTTCCCTCTCATCTTTCCTCTTCCACACCATTCTCTCCTACCAAACTCGTAGTTATAGAACTTGATGAATGAATCTTAAACTCTGCAGTATTGTTTGAGGACTGCTGTTCTTAAACTATGCAATAAAAAGCATCATGTTGCTTCCACAGAGTTGCATAGAAGACCTATCTATAGTTTCAAGTTATTAATTTTCATTTGAACATTGCATTATTTGCATACTGATATAGCATACTATACTATAGATGCATGCTCTATAACCCATTTCTTGTTTCTTGTAGGCTCAGGTTCCGGTAATGGCAACATCTTCAGTTCCTTCAAGTCCATATCAAAAGCCGTTGAAATCTGTCAGGCCTCCTTTAATTCCATCATCAGAATATGAACCCGAGAAGCAGGAAGAGGGCTTCTTTGGATCCCTCGGGAAGCTTCTTGCGAATACTGGTGCATCAGTGGTGGAGATAATGGGAGGATTATTTCCTTCATTCAGACGAAAATCGCTAAGCCACCAGTTTCAAAGACAACCACTTCTCCAGCAACCTCAGAAGCAAGCAAATTCTTGGCCTGTGCAGGAAAGTTTCGTGATCCCTGATGAAGATGAACCTCCTTCAATCGACACAAGAGCTCCAACCCCTAGAAAAACCTATCCTTTCATGTCCAAGGATGCAGAGAAAATGCAACAACTTCGGCAAAGTCGTGCATTCTATAGTGGATGGGATGGAGATATGAATCAGCAGCAACAACAGTCACAACAGCAGCAACAGAAACACCATCATCGCCATCAGTACCGATCGGCAACCCCTCACACTTACTATGAGCAGAGCCATGAAACAACGAATGAGATAGTGTTTGGGGCAGTGCAGGAACAGGATAGGAGGCAGGAGTCTGTGGTTATCAAGCCTGTGAATTATGGGGAGCCACTGTATGACAGTCACAATGTTAGGTCCAGAATGAGTTTCATGGGCTATGGTGGCCACAGGTATTGAGTACATACAATTATTAGGAAGTTTAGATTTTAGAAGATGTGACCTAAATGGAGAGGGAAGAATGTAATGAGGTATAGGTAGTGGTATAATGATTTCTTTCAGTAAGGAGAAGTTGGTGATCATAATGTGAATTGTTTATTCAGTTTTGCCAAATGTTGGTTGCTATGGTGTCTAGTGTTAGCACCAACTCTGGCAATCATCATGAGGGGGGATGGGATCAAGAAATTTTGCATGCTATTTCTTCTAATCATCCTCGTCATGTTTAAATGTGCAATAGTTCTCTCAAAAAAGAAATATTGTGATTTCATTATTTCCGCTTTGTAATTGTTTTTCATTAAATATGTGCTTGTCATTTCCTATCACGGTTTACAATATTAACCAGATGTCCACTAAGTTCAACTACTTAGTAGAATATGACATGGTAAACAAGAACGTATTTATTTTTAAATTTCAGTGAGGCAAGATCGTAATATTCGTGGAATTGAGTTACTGAAGTGCTTTTAAGGATATTGGTTAATAAGTAAATAGTTAAAAGTTTTAGGAAGTATTTCAACCGTGTTTTTTAATTAATTTTTCTATAGGTTTGTTCTCAAATGAACATTGACTAATAAGGTTTCTAAATCAAACATCGTTAATTTAATTTTAGTTTCATTGATTCATTTTAGTGAAATTTACTTTAAAGTAAAATTTACCACAGTAAAATTAGAATATTATTTGCAATTGAAGTGAATTCGTTGTTGCTCTGTCTGAAAGCGTTGCTCAGTCAGCTAAAGTCTAAAGTTTGGTGACAAGAATTTTCAAAATCATTCCACACGGATTACGATATGTCGATGTGACACACACATAGAATTTCCCTGTGAAGTGAAAATGAAATCGTCACACGTCATTCAATTTTTAAAAAACAGGGTTAAGATACTGAGATTTTTTTGCGGAGAAAAAAGGCGCCTGAGAATACATTCAATTATAGCTTTTTCTAAGATCATTTTGATATTTATTTCAAAAGTTACATCTAAAATATTTTTTATTAATTATTAATAAAGTTCATGCTTATAATTTATAAAAAAATAAACGAAAAAATGTTTTATTCCAATTTAGAGTTGTTATTAAGCTCTCACAATAAACAATTTTCTCATAATCCGTGTGTAAACATCCTTAGAATACTTCCAGCTTTACACAATATTTTTGCTTGATTCTTGAACACAGTTTATCATCCTATAATTGACAAACTCAATAACTAATTGTTTTCCGTAGTAACTATACATTTGAGATTTCATTCCAAAGTTCAATGATATTTGAGAGGAGCAGAAATCCATAGTTTTCATGGTTACTGGCCATCATCACAAAGCACATAAGTAAAAAAAGATGGATGTTGCCATGTTGGTGAGAAAGTATATGCATGCTAGTTTCAAGATATAGAATTGTCATACAAAATAACTTCATCTACGCTTCACAATACCCATATTACAAACAGATGAGTCTGGATGGAGAACGTTATCATTAGGTGGCTCTACAATGCCCATGTTAGCCTTCACCAAGAGATCACCTTCATGGCACACATTCCTCCTTCCTATGCTATCATTTCCTCTGTTGAAGAATCCCTTGGTTGAATCTTCATCAAAACTCATCAAATCCTTCAATTGGTCATAGTACTTACCTGGTTTTGTTACCTCACCACTATTGCAGGCATCTAAATCTAGCAAAGACACAGACTCCAGATGTGGCCTTGGAGCAACTATGTTGATTCTAATTCTAGACAAGCAAACAAAATGTGAGAGGCTCAATCTCCAAAACCTCACCAAGATCGTGTAAACAGAGGAGCAACTACAGCTAGCAATTGCGCTTTTGGCGCCGTAGAAGAGCATCGGAGCTAGCTTCCCCAGACTGGTTAGGCAATGCTTCCATGTCTCTTTGCAACGGCAAGAATTGGGGCGTTTCTGTCTACACAGTTCAGTCGCAGAATGTGTAAGTAATTTTACTCTTTCACCATGCAACATCTTAACAAGTTGAGAGGAACTTACATTAGAGATGATGTAAGGGCGCACTGCAAACCCAATTACTAACCCAAGTAAACATGAAAGTCCTAATCCAAGAGTCCAAGTCATAACTGCACTTAGCCCTAAACAAAAGAGTTTTTTTTCCCAACATTAGAGTCAAATTAAAATATCTAGCTTAGAGAAGGCAAGGAGTGATTGAGCTAGGCAACACTTAATATAAAGCTCTTACTTTCAGATGGTTTAGATGAATTCTCACTCCAAATAGAAATGAAATCCAATTGGAAAAAAGAGAACATAACATATGAGTTGCTTTAAAATTACTGCCTCCATTTCAGATTGATTATTATTGTACTTGAAGAATTGTTTGGCATTTTCAGTTTTCAATGAGAATTAAAACTTTCATTCCAATTTTTCTCACAAATAAATACTGTTGTCTTCGAGTATTTAATAATCCACTCATAAAATTGAGACAGTAAGGATCTTTCAGTAAAATTGTTTTACTGATTTATTTATTCTTTTCTTAATCTGTGAAAAAAAAATTAAATGTCGATTAATTTGAAATGGAGAGGCTAGTGATCCTAAGAAAAATCTATCAGTAAAACAGTTGTGTATGACGGTAGTTGAATTTCAATAGAAAATATGCATGGGCAGGATAATTAAATTACCCATTTTTATAATGCTTTAGAGTTGAAGCAGCAAATACAGTAAAATTACAAAATATACAGTTTCCTCTAAAAAGATAAAAATTACAGCCTTAAACGTGAACTGTTCCCTTTCACTGTGTTCATGAATCATGAAATGTTTATATAAATATCACAAAATATACAAGTGTTGTAGCCTTCTTGGTGTAATAGAAGAAATCATTACCTTAGTTTGGGTAATGTTCTAAACTCTAGTACAAGATCCACACACTTACATCATGTAATATGTAATAACCTCTTCCAACAGTTTATTTTAGACCAAATAACCATTCAATTCGATGTATCATCATAATGTCAGTTAGCCTGGTGTTAATTCAAATTGAGAAGGATTTTTTTCTTTTGATAAACTAAGAAAGTGGAATTACAATCTTGACCATGACTACATTCAAATTTTAAATGCAATAGGGTATTGCAATGATGGATTCACTGAAATGTTCATTCATTCTACAGACTTGTTTATTTGTTTAAGATTGATTTAGTGAGAGATGCTTAAACCTAAAAAGAATAGAAAATAAAACTTAACAACACTACTTCTCTTCAACGTCATTGTTATTTCTATATCTTTCTATCACATCACATCTCTCAATTTATTTCTCCATATTTTAGTAGTGACATGATATGTGAACACTACATCATTCAAGACACTTCAGTAGCACTTAATTATTTTTGTCTCTTTCTTCTTATCACATGATATATTACTAATTGTTCCAACACTTTTCTCTCTAGGAGTCCACTATAGAGTGGAGGTGTCTACAATTATTTATTCTTTATTTATTTTTTCATTCTCTCTTTCTCTACCTTCTACTTCCTATACCTCAAAAATGGAATGTACACTAACCATTTTATAAAACCCAAAACCATAAAAAAGTGACAAAAACAAAAACACATACACACATGCCCCAAATTCTAAAATCTCACCAGATCTAGAACCATAGGTGCAATCCTCCTCCTTCAAACTAATCTGGCGGACCAATCGATGCATGTGATCTGACACCAGTAAAGCACACATCCCCGGAATGAAGGTCAGGTCAAAATCATTTGAAAATGATGCATTAAGTGCAGGGACATCCTTTGAGGTCGACTTTTCTGAGAAATCTCCTCCAGCAATTGTGGTCACACCTAGTCAAGATGAAATAAGACAGAAAGAATGTTCAACATTTCCTGATAATACAATTGACCTGATTCACCATCCAAACCATGCATTTAAAAACAATCATTAAAGCATTCTAAGAAAGAGTGAAAACTGGAGGACCACAACAAGTCCACCACTCTCAACAATTCACATACGTAATTTGACCCACACTTTGCTAGGCCCCCCCTCTCTCTCACTCTTTCCATGCAACTATGAATTTTACTCAAGTTAAGAAACTAAAGCAAATAATGTCAGTCGTAGTTGAAAAACCAATTGTTGATATTTCAAAAAATTCATGATTTGTTATGCCTTTTCATGAAATATTGAAAAACTAAAATGAATCACTTCAAATGAGTCAAATCCTACATCTATATATCGAAGCAGAATAGATACATTTCTAATTCCATCATGCAGTCCATACTTTCACGTGCAAAAGACAAACGTTGAGGAGTCTTAGCAACACACCAACCAACACATTCCTCATATCACATTTTATTTACTAATGGTTCAAATTAATTAGAAACTTCAAAAATCATACTCGTTAAAAATAACAAGTCACCAAATTTTATGATTTTCAATAAATTTCAGTTAATAATAAAGAATATATTCAAAAAGGTATGTTGCTGACATTTCTATGCAAACACTAGATGCAAAATGGAAGTATTCAAAGCATACCCTTGGCACTAATTTTCCTTATTGCACGGTTGTTCTTGTCAGCAACATACACATTCCCTCTAAGATCAAAAGCAAAGCTTCTGGGTTTATCAAACCGAGCAGAACCAACGTCCCCATCCAAATACCCCACAGAACCATCTCCTGAAAGCCTAGTGAAAACGATTTCTGCAACAGAATAACGAAGAATAACCACCAAAATTAAAGAAAAAATCGAAACTTTGGCACCCCCAGAAGACAAAAACGGGAGGGAAAGAACCTTGGGTAATGGGGAATTGCGCGGTGTAGAAAGTGCTGTTGACAGAATCGAGAAGGATGAGATCGGAAGAAAAGGGTCGTTGAAGGACGATGTAAGGGAATATGTGAGGCTTGTGGCCGTCGAATAAGGTGGTGACGGTGTAACCGTCTTCAGCGATGACAACATCTTTGCCCTTAACTGAAAAATGAAAAAGAAAACAAGAAGTGAAAAATGGAATTGGAAGAGAGAGGAAGAGCAAGAGAAAATGTTACCGTGTGGGAGGAGGAAGAGAGTGAGTGTGAGTAAGATAGAGAGAGCCATGACTCTCACACTTTGCTGCAAGGTCAAGCAGAAGTTTGTTCAAGAGGTTATATGTAGTATATAATAATATTCCTGTTAATGGTTCCTTGTGGGCGAAGTAGTTTACAGGAAAAGAAAAAGTGTAGCATTTTTGTAAGTTGCAACTTGACCCAAGAGTCTGTTTCCTCTCTGAAGAGTGCAAGTGCAACTCACTCCAATCAAGTTAAGTTTTTTACTAATATGAATTCAATTGTTTTTTGGCTAAACTTTTGTATTTATATTTGATTTTATAAAAATGGTATACATTTTTAGGTATCCACGTCAAGTATATTCATATGGCAAGTACACTCCCATATTAATGATAATAGCAATTTGTACTCGTTATGTACTAGAGCTCAATAGTCTAAACAACGTAGATCAATATTTTTTTTTTTCTTTTTAGTTTTACTCATAGATGATTAAAAGTTTAAAAATACACATCACAACTAAGTGAATCATAGACTCAACTTTCTATTCGTATTTATTATTCTAAAATTATTATTAAGTTGAGTGTTAGAAAGTTTTTTATAGGTGGATTTTCATGTTATATTTGAACTTGACCAAAATTTAATTCAGGAGAGTCTATTAGCTTGGAAGGAAAATTAGTTTATCTCATAACTTATCGAATTACATTTCACCTTCTAGTAAGAATATTTTATATCTGTCATGAAATTTAAACAAATATTTTTTAAACTATTCATGTTTATGGTTTTTACTATAAGTCAAAATATTATATCTTTTCTCTTAAGCATGTGTTTGTTTTTGACGATGTCTTGTTCACGATGATGGAAAGATAAATGCAAACTGTGTAATGCTTCTACTAATTTAAGACGAATTGGAGGCATGAATTTGTGAGGATTGAGCTTTGGATGACCCTCACACAAGTGAGGAGATTACCCCATAAAACCAACCTCATCCAGAGTCAATGACACATTTGTCTTGTATGCTACGTTAGAGACAAGGAGAGAGGAAAATTGTGTTGAGTGAAATGATTCATGTGAAAGCGAAAAAAATAGAAGGCATGAGAGAATCGATTTTCCTCATATCTATGCAGTAAGGGAATCAATTCCCTTGTATACTAATTTCACAAGAAGTGATTCTCATCTCTCATCCGTTATTAGAATCGATTTTATCGTTTATATTTTTAAAAAATAAAGTTGCATGGAGAATAGTTTTTTCACATTGTTTTTTCTTTTTCATTTTATGCTTTGGTTAGTGCGTTTGGGACTACTAGGTTAGGTTTTAAGTTTATATAAATAGCATATTAGATACTAGTATCTATATACTGATATGTTTAATAATAATAATAATAATCTAAAATTAAAATCTAAAATATTTCAATTACTCAATTTTAACAAATTGTTTAAAAAGTAAAAAAAAAAAATCAATTATAATTAATTTAAATACAACATATTTTAATTTCTCATTGTTAAAATTCGTTTTAAAGAGTTAAAAACCAAAATCTACTACAATTACAAAATAGAAAAGACAAGATAGACATTTAATAAAATGGAGGGAGTAAGAAAAAGTTATGGGATTAGGAAGCATGTGCCTCACCCACATAGCTAAATGAATAAAAGCATAGGACTATCAAAACTTGAATCCCATCCGAAAAATTGGATTAAAAGCCTGAAACAAATTGTGAATTTTCTCACCAACAATAAGCTCATAAATGTTTCTACTTTAATCAAAATTTTATAATATCAAAGATTAAAAATCGAGAGAAAGAAGGCTATATAACACAAGTATTTTTATAATAATTCAATTAAACTCCCCAGTTAATCTCGGTTCAATTTTCACTATTCAAAATCTTGACTTGAAATGCTTTTTGACAATATGGAAATCTAATACTATATATATTTCTGAACTAACAAATGAAAACTTCTTCTATTAAATAATATATCTGATCCAATTCAATTCAAAAATTTTATTCTACAACAAGAAAACGTGTTAACGTATCAATCAAAGACAATTTTCAACGTTCAAAAAATAATTCAAAATCCAAAAGTTATCTCACCTTTTTTTTTGTATCTCTCTCTCTCTTTTCTTCTCAGGTCTTTCTCACTCACACACACTCTAGACTCTTCAGCTTCTTCTCAATCTTCCTCTTTTCTCTGTTTTTCTCACGCGCACATAATACCTCTTCATCTTCAAACTTTTCTTTTTCGATTTCGCTAACTTCTTCAGATTTGTAGTTATTTTTGTGGTATCTCTCTGTTGGTCATTCTTTTCAGCGGTTTCAAATGAGAAGATATGGAGATATCATTTTTTTCCTAGATCTGAAGATGTTGTATCTCTGTTTTCGTTTGTGTTATCACCTTTCTCAAGCAAACAACTCATGTTCTTCTTATATTTTGTCATATCTAACTTTTCATGCGTTTTTTTACAGGTTTAAACCCATAAATCATTTTTATTTTGAGTTTTCTGAAGCGAACAACTCATATTCTTCTTATATTTTCTCAGATCTAACTATTTTTTGCTTTTTTCTACAGGTATAATATGTGTCAGTGAGACATGGTTTTTTTACCTAGATTTTGTTTTCATTTTTACCTTTTTCAAGCGAACAACTCATATTCTTCTTTTATTTTCTCAGATCCAACTATTTTTTGCGTTGATGGTATTTTTATTTTTTTTACATGTCTAATATGGTTCACTACGAGAGATCTAACTACAGGTCTAAAAAAACTTTGATCTAACTATTTTTGGCCTTGATGTTATTTATCTTTTGATTACAATCTTCAAATGAAGATTTCAAACACATGCAAGAGTCTTTCTTGCTCTACAACTTAACTGGTATGTATATTTTTTTCACCTTTTATTTTTACAGGTTTAAACACAGAAGTCATTTTTATTTTGAGCTTTCTGAAGCGAACAACTCATATTCTTCTTATATTTTCTCAGATCTAACTATTTTTTTCATTTTTCTACAGGTCTAATATGGGTCACTGCGACATATGATTTTTTTACCTAGATTTCGTTTTCATTTTGACCTTTCTCAAGCGAACAACTCATATTCTTCTTTTATTTTCTCAGATCTAACTATTTTTTGCGTTGATGGTATTTTTATTTTTTCTACATGTCTAATATGGTTCATTGCGACAGATCTAACTATAGGTTTTAAAAAACTTTGATCTAACTATTTTTGGCCTTGATCTAACTACAGATCTAACTTTTTTTGTTTCTAGGTAACAGGTCAGATTTTTCTTATATTTACTTTGATCTAATTGTTTCTTATATTTTTCTTCTGTTTACAAGCTTCAAATGAAGATTTTAAACGCATGCAAGATTCTTTTTCGTTGTACAACTTAACTGGTATGTAATTTGTATGACCATCTTCCTTTTTCTTTCCCAATTTTTCTGTATTTTTCCACCTTTTACAAGCAAACCGTTCATCTTCTTCATTTTTGTAGCTTCATCTATGTTTTTGTCATTTTTTTTTCGTTGATGGTATTTTTACGTAATGCATTCTATTAGCAGATCTCTTTATTTTTACCCGATTTTCGTTTTTATTTGGACATTTTACAATCAAAGAGTTCATCATACACTATTGTTTTTACCCATAATTCGTTCTTTTTCATGTCAGATCTTACATTTTTACCCACTTTTCATTTTCTTTCATCTTTCTAAATCAAACAATTCATCTTCTGATATTTTTACATTGATTTATTTTTACCCGAAACATTATTTTTAGTCTTTTTCACCATGGGCATTCCCAGAACAATTTAAGAACACTTTAATTTATAAATAAATTTTAAATGACCGTTTACTCAATGAAAACCATTTAGTTTACAAAACGTTTTGTATTCCAACGCCTTAAAATACTGCTTCGAATTATCTTCAAATCAACGTATCAATCAGTATTCAAATGCATTAAATTTCACACTGCTCGAGATAATGATGAATAAATTGTTCCATCATCTGCCACACGTTATAATTATTCAACTTTTTCATATTCCAATATTAAATACCAAATCCTGAACCAAATCAACAATAGAAAATTCATCTTCTGATATTTTTACATTGATTTATTTTTTTCCAACTTTCTCAACAAAACATTGAATGATTTTTCTTATACTTTTACGACGCTTCATAATTCATTTTTGTTATTTTATGATTTATTTTTAAATTCGTATTTATTAACCTGTCATTTATTCCAAAGCAATTGCAATAATTATTATACAACAGACTGTCCAGTATGTACGGATACTTCCAACAGCTATGACTTCTCCAATTATGTTTATATATATTCCCTATGTTTACCAAATTCAAAGTCACAAATCTGATTTTTCTACTGTTACCCATTTTCTTCTCTTATAATTCTTCTTCATCACCAACCTATTTTCCTGCAATGGAATCCATGCCCACACCACAATCCATACTTTCTGCACAACTGGTTGGCGGATTCATTTCTATGTTTTTGAAAGACCAGGTATATTTTTTTATTCCTTCTCATTTATTTTTGTTGTTTATATTTATTTCCTTATTCTTAACTTGCTAATCTTTTAAGGAGTTTGGACACGTCGACCGAGTGTTCATAATACGCTATTGGAAGGACCTTGGTTCTAAATGGACCGTTGTTGATTACCAAAGTAATGTTCACCATGTTACCTACAACATGGATATTCACACTCCAATGATTACCCAAGGCTGAAACCAATTAAGATCTTTCTATGCAGATCAGTCTAACAAGTTTCTTGTGTTAAAATACGTTAGAAATTCATCTTTCGTAATCCACATCTCTACACGTTCTGTAGACACACGAATCAAGACCAACTTCCTCAACAATGTTGCCATCCGTCGTCCTCTCTCTATGTCAAACTTAATCCATTTTCTAGTTGAACTATCCACATGCTATTGTCAAGCAAGGCACCTGGTTAGTTCTTATTTTTTAATATTATTTAAAATTTACATTCTATTTTAATAATTAATATCTCTTCATATTATTTTTTTAGTATTTGAAAAAAGAATTTGCGAGTTATTTTGAAAATAGTGGACTTTCATCTGTTGTTTTACATGAACCAAGGGATGAAGTCGAGTGTAAATTGATAATAAGACCTAGGTCTGTTAAGATAGGATCTGGCTGGAAAGACTTTTGTGCTCTTCATCAACTCTCTGCAGAGGATCACCCTGAATTGTTTTTTGAAGTTAAAAGTGAAAAAACAAGCAGAAATATCAAAATTCTTTATCCATTATTTTGGTATTAAAGTTGAACATTTTGTATGTCATTTTGTTTGAACTTCTTTATATATATATATATATATATATATATAAAAGAAGATTTCAATTGGACTCTTATTTTGTATGTAGTTATTATATATCTGAATATATATGTTCTATTTTATTCACTTTTAGTATATGTATTTTCTTTTTTTGTTATATATTTTGTTCGACTTCATTTTAAAATTATTCATTTTTTATCAAATTAATGGAAACCATAAGTTTTCAGTCAATATAAATAATTTTTAATTAGATATTTAATTAATTAACATTAATTAGCATTCCATATAAATTGGAAATTTAAACGTCAGTGAAATACAATAACTATTAGTTATTAATTATTATTAATAAAATCATATAACTTAAACATTATTTATAATCTTTTTTGCCATGGGCATTTCCAGAACAATTTAAGAACAATTTTTATTTATAAATAAATTTTAAATGATCGTTTACTCAATGAAAACCATTTCGTTTACAAAATGTTTTGTATTCCAACGCCTTAAAATACTACTTCGAATTATCTCCAAATCAACGTGTCAATCAGTATTCAAATGCATTAAATTTCACACTGCTCGAGATAATGATGAATAAACTGCTCCATCATCTGCCACACGTTATAATTATTCAACTTTTTCATATTTCAATATTAAATACCAAATCCCGAACCAAGAAACGGTTCATTTTTTTTTAAATCATTATGTTTTTCACTTCTCAAGATAAAATTGATTGCACTGTCCAGAGTTATCAACACTTCTCAATAAGATAATCATGATTGCTCTACATAATATTATTATCACGAAGACGCTTTGATCACCGCTACCTCTCTTCACAGTGAAAGAACGCAGCTATGTCTATAATTTACAACTTATCTTCTTTTCGTCATAGTCATCTTTTTTCATCTGTGTATATCAGATTTCAAGAAGTGCTTCTCCATTACACAAAGGTATGCATGTTTAACTTTTACATTTGTATGAACAACACGCTTTTATGACCTATGCTTCTCTTCATCATCTTCTCTGTTTCATCATCACCAACTTCTTCTCCATTACAGAAAGGTTAACATGTTAAACTTTTACATTTTTATGAACCATAACCTGTTTTTACCTATACTTCTCTTCACAGTCCATATCAAAATATTTGTTTCATGATCTTCTCTTTTTCATCATCATCATAACCATCATCTTCTCCATTTCGTCATGTTCTCTGTTTTTCAATGTTTCTAAAAATGTTTATACGATCCATTAGATGACGACGACACAATGCATTCTTGGTGATCAATCCATACTTGCGAGCAAGTGGAAGGGTGGATTCTTTACTATGTTCATCGAAGAACAAGTTTTTTTGAAATTCATTACTTATAAATTATTAACCATTATTCTTCTCTGTTTAAATTTAACTAATCTTTTCTTGATGAACTTGCTTTTTTTTTCAAGGATTTTGGTGACGTCAACCGATTGTTTGTCATTACATTAGGTTGTGAACTGGGTCCATGTTGGACTATTTCTGATAACAAGGGTCATGTGTACCATGTTACCTTCAACATGGATATTTATAATCCGAGGATTACTGATGGCTGGTGTGATATAAGAAAATTCTATCACTTAAAACCACTGAAACTATGTTACTTAAGGCATACTGGAAATTCTGCTTTTCAAATACACTTTTACAATCACTGTTCAGAATCAACTTTGCAAAAATTTCTAAGTCATGTTCGATCAAATCTTCCACTGACAACGTCAAAGTTAATTCATTTTGAGTTCTGCCTTTCTAAATACAACTGCAAAGCAAGCTTTCTGGTGAAGTTTGTTACCTTTTTTTTTATATAATCTATATACCATTCTTTATGGCTTCTCTTTATCTTCACTTTAATAAAAATTCAATTTTATTTAATTTGTTTTCTGCAGGATTTGAATTCAGACCTATGTAAGTATTTTCGCAATAGTAATTTGTCATACATTGTGCTTTGCGGTCCAAAAGCAGAAGTGCAATGCAAGTTGTTGATTAGAGCTAAATCGGTGAAGATAGGCAATGGATGGAAAAAGTTTTGTGAACTTCATGGACTAGAGGAAAGAGATTTACACTTCTTGAGGTTGACGGTGAAAAAGCAAACAAGGATGTGAATGTGCTGCTTAATATATATGAATATTATCATCACCACTGAAATCATCCATGAACAATATTATTTTAACAGATTAGTTATCTGTACTTTTTTGTATGAATTATTATGGACTTTTATTATATATATATATATATATGTGTGTGTGTGTGTGTGTGTGTGTGTGTATTGTGTGTGTGTGTGTTTAAGTATTGGTAAATCCAACTTTTGAAATCTTATTTAATGGTAACTGCTCCATATCTTCTTCCATATACGAATATCTTTGCCAGTTAATTCATGTTAGGAACCAAAATGTCATATCATTGATTTTGCCTTTTTAAAATAATTCTTATATTTTAAAATATAACACCAGAAGTTATTTCATATACATCTCATTTATTAAAATTTCAACCACAAGTTAATATGATTTTATAAAAGTGGAGTGATATGACTTTTTACATTGCTCGAGTACCTTTATATATTTTCCACCACATTTTTTTCTGCTGTACCAATCCCTCATATCATTACATTTTTTTATTATACGAATATAATTTTTTATTTAATTTGATATTATACATTATTAAATCAATGCATCCAACACATTTGTCTTCTCCAGGAAGTTTCTTGCAGTATTGAGATATCATCTATTTTGTTCTCATCAAGTATATTGTGAACTACACTTCTTTTTTCACTTTTTGTAGAATTTAATTAATTATTATGCAGCCAAATTACTTTTCACTGGCAAGACTAGATTCTTACAAACCATCTTCCACCAAAGGTATGTACTTCATTTGTTTTTGTTAACAAATATAGTAATACAAGAAGCTATGCAGTTCATATGTTGTTTTGTACATAATTAGGGTTTGTCCATTTCTTTTGTAATTCTGAAAATACATCTTCGCACATTTCTTCTTTATTCAACTAATGGTTCAATGCTCAATACATCACGCCAAAAGGTAATGTTTTCATTTAAAAGTAAATTGTTCATGGTTCATCTTCATCAGAATGCTTTTTGTATTGATTTTCCTTTTCTATGAAACCTGTGAATAAATCAATTGGAACAAATTACTGGTTTCTGACATCAATAGCTGTTTTTTGCAGTTTTCACCAAAATATGTTAGTATGAATTCTGTAAATGTAGGTCAAAAGTAGTTCTTTCTATTAACATCGTATGTCTATTACTCCATGTTTGCAGACTACTTATTGCTTTTGTACTTCTTGCTTTCTTTAACCATTTCAAAGTTTTTACTCCAATAACATATAACCTTTACCTTTTCAAAAATTGTGAAATCCATGTTGTCTTTATTCCTTACCCTTCTTTGACCATCCTTTCACCAAACAAATATATATTACTCTATAGTTGTTTTGAACCTTTTATTTATTTGTATTTATTTTAGTTGTCTGAATTAAATCTTTTTATATTAATTTTTTCTTTGTATCTGAGTATAAATATGTCACCAATCTAATACTCACTTTTTTACTTCTCATTTTTTCAATATCGTTGTTTTGAGTTCAACATGTCTCTCTCTGAAGTTCAAAAGCAAAGCCAAAATGTAAGGGAAGTTACTCCAGAAAAGGAGAACTAGAATATCATCGTTAGGATGATACGTTCATGGTTTATTCCAGATTTCAGTAAACAGAGGTGTCCCTTCTCCATGGAATTGGTTATTCAAGACAAAGAGGTTATTATTCTTCTAATTCTTTACCATCATTGTTATGAACAAAATATGTGTATCTTAAACATATTTATATTTATTATATTGAGCTTTTTCTGGGTTCTAAAATACATCATTCCATCAAACGTACTCTAATTTACAAATTTCAGACTGAAATTTCTAAAGGGCATGTTTATGCCATCCAAAATTTCAGTGTGGCTCCCAATTCTGGAATATACAGAACTACGCACCACCCTTATAAGATTAATTTCCAGTTTGGTACAAAAGTTAGTTTGCTTCATGGTAACTTGGTTCCTGATATGAAACCACAATACACACCTTTGTCCTTATTGACAACCACTGGATTTGATACTGATTATTTAGTTGGTAAGTTAATATTTTTAGTTTTTCTACCATTCATATTTTTTATTTATCAACATTTATTTTTACCTTATATAATATCACATTTATGAATTATTATTTAGATATCTTGGGATTACTGGTCAGAGTGGGGACTAAAAGAGAATTGCAAGTTGATGGAAAGACAACACAATTAAATGTCATTGCAATAGAAGCTGATGGGTATTTTATTTCTATGCTATACTACATACCTTTTTATTTCTGTTTAAATAATGATTTCACATAACATTTATTGAATGTTTAGGTTTC
>Ga0214542_1006243_pt1 | contig 21914 bp, 10 predicted proteins | sample CNSS1metaG_FD_160096 | JGI IMG/M metagenome (GOLD analysis project Ga0214542, IMG submission 160096) | Root nodule microbial communities from cowpea collected in UCLA plant growth center, Los Angeles, California, USA - CNSS1 | ecosystem: Host-associated > Plants > Roots > Nodule | place: USA...
TATATATATACACACGGTGGCACAGTCATATTTTTTTTTCTTTTAAGCAAAATATTTAAAAAATGCTGGTTTTTACTAATTGTTTACAATAGGCTAATAAAACACATAAACATGAATAAAAGAAAATTTACAACAGAGGTGAGAAAAAAAACTATTGAAGACTAAAAGAAAAATATATAGATTTATGGGAACAAAAAATACCGACAACTTGTTACTCAATGTCACTGAATAACAAGAATAAAAAAATAATAATTTTTTTTAATACCAAAATTGAAGAAAAAAATATTGAGAATGTATTCAAAATTCGCAAATTTACGAAAATGTTATTTAATTTTTAAATATTATTTTATGGTCGCTAAATCTTTTTGTCTTTACTCTTTGTCTTTATTTTTCCATGTGTATTTTGCAAACTGTGAGCAATGCTGGTAGAATTGAGTTCTTCCTCCTTCTCGAATTAGGGTTTTCAGATTTTCATTTCACTCTCACTTCACCATCCTCATCATCTGCAATGTCTTTCCCTTTGGATCGCTAATAGTTGAACATATAATTCCATTTCCCCTCTCGTTCCGTTTCGCTAACTCGACATTCCAAAGTGCTAATTGATTCGGTACGTTATAGAACACTGTTGACATATCTTATCTTTCTTGTTTTCCCCGTTATTTTGCACGTTCTATACTTGCAATAGTCAGCTATGATTGATTTACTTAACTTTTTAGTTTGATTTCTTTATTTAACCCTAGATTCTATGACTTATGTTTATTATACAAACTCATATGACTTATGTTTTGAAATATCTGTTTCAATTTGTTTGTGGAACGTTTCAGTAAGAGCAAGTAATCGGTACATGCATGTTGCGATGTTGCTATATGATTGTAGTGTGGGTTATGTGGTTTAGTGATTGGTTTGGGTTTTGTGGCTTTGATGTCTCAGAGGTTGTGTTCACATAGGAGTTGTTTGTGACAATGCGACGGCAGGGGCACTATGGGGATCCATCTGCCAACACTAGTGTTGGTGGCCAGATGCATCATATGGTGGCCGGTCCAAGGGGGGAGGCCAAGTCTGGTAATTTTGAAGGACGGCTCGAAGCCTTTACTCCAGAGAGAGAGAATCCGTATGCGAATTCCAAACCAGAGGGTCAGTGGAGATGGGAAATGGATGAATCAAAGATGTCCAATTCAATGACATCTCGAATGTTTAGTGAAGGCAAGTATTTTTCGCTGCCACTTCACACTTGTTTGTTCTTCTGATAACCTAGCTATGTGCTGCATCTGGCTTTGCGGAGACAATCATGTTTTTGAAGTATGTCCGTTTGGGACCCAGATATATTGAAGTTGTAACTAAGTATTGTTTTTACAGGATTTTATGATTATTTAGTATAATGTATATTTTGATTTCTTGGCAATTTTTTTTTCGTGAAATAGAAAAATATGTTGAGTCCTGAATGGTTGATTTGTCACTGAATAAAAAGTAGGATCTATGATGTAGACTTAAAGGAGAATAGTGTGTATGTATGATATATCTGCTGCTTTTTACTCTGTTGCCAGAACTAAACCACCTGATAAATGGCATAAGACAGAATAACTCATGGTGCACCTGTGGACCGAATTTTTGTAAAAAAATTATCGAGAAAGTTTAAATGCTGAATTGGAGACAGAGCAAAGAGAAGACGAGGAAACAAAAAGATAGTAAATGAGATTATAAAGAAGACTAGGAAATGAAGAGACGTTGTATGGTGTAGTTATAGTATCTGAAGTATTGTGGCTTAAATATGTTTTTGGTCCTCAAAAGTATGATATTTTTTTTGGTTTTAATTCCTATAAAAAGGTTTATTCGGTTTTAGTCCCCCAACATTTTAAAAAATGTGGTTTTACTTTCAGGTGAGGGACTAAAAGCACATGATTTTTGTAACTTTCAATGACTAAAAATCAATATAATATAAATATATATATTTTTTTTTAATTTTGTGCGGAGAGTTATATCTTCTCTACTAAATGAAAGGAAAAACAGTTAAATTCCCTGTAGACTGTGGTTGTTAACATTTCTTCTGTGTTTTAATATGGAGATTTTTGTTTCTAAATTAGAAGTGAGGTATTAGCACAATACTTTTGAATACACTTCAGAAAATAGATTAACAATTCACGTGTCTCAATTGGGCAGCATAATCCTTTTAAATGTCATCATTTCCATTTTGCTATTAAATGCATATAGTTATTCTTGTTCCTGTCATCCTTTCTGCAAATTTTGCTTCTTTTTTGATGAACGCACTTAAAAGTAGTTCTTGATGTATAAGAGATGAATTTATTTTAATTTTAATGTCTGCTTTTATGGAGTTCTAATTCAGCAAACATGGCACATTTTCAGAACTATTTTGCTTTTGAATTTTTAAAACATTAGCTTCCGTGTCTAGAAGGCCTGGTTACACAGGTTTATATTATAGAAAGAGTTTTCAAACTCCTAAACAGAGGGGAACCGTTTCATGTTCTAGTGTAGGTCAAGGGGTTGATGCTTCAAAGTCCTATTTTCAAGGGCAGGGCCGGAGCAACAATGATTCCAGATCTCAGGCTCATGAAGAAGATATGGATGTTGGATACGAAGGAAATCATTTATCACAAACTTTTGAAGGTCTTGAGCAGAATTTTCGTGATGACATTATTAAACTCACTAAAGAACAGAATGATGCTGAAGATGCAGAATATGCCAGGCACAGAGAGGTCTGTGATAAACATAAAAATAAACATTATTAATTTGTTACTGTGTTCTTGAAATATCGTATGTCCTTTACTCTTTTTGCAACTTCTTTTGTCTTGTTTCTTTCTTTTTCGTAATAGATGTTAGACAGTTTGCCTTTTTTTGAAGATGTTAAAGATACTGTTGAAGCCGTAAAACTTTTTATAGTTGTTACGGAAAGTTAGAAACACACCAAGGTATCAGACACAGATCCTCTTAGAATTATGATTTGCAGGGATCGAACTATGTCAATGCAAGCTTATCAACGGGTTTCTATCTCCATTTATGGAATAACTTCTGGAAGCAAAAAAATTGTTCGTAATGGATAGTTTTTCTGTAACTTGTATACCTAGGCTTTTTCCATGACATTTGATAAACTTGAAGTCATTATGCAAATGCAAAACTGCAGTTATAAACTGCTCTTTTTGCATCTAGGTTGATAAACTTGAAGTGATAATGCAAAACTTCAAATACAGCAGCTGTGTACTTTTGTGCCATCGTTTAAGAACCAGCCCAGTTTGCAGTGATCTTAGTTATGTGACCCATTTTTCTAATACTTCCTGAATATTAAATTGACGTGCAAAATTACCTTTGCACAAATATTTATTCTCTTATTCTTGACTCGGGTTCTTCTATCAGCTAATTGTGAGCACTGGGTCAGTTCTGTCACCTGCATCTTTCCTTGTATTTTAAACAATCTGCACAACTATGTCTTGAAGCTGGATATTTGCATCACAGTGGGTGTTGCAAGGATAATCTTGTTCGTGATATTTTCAATTCCGTTGAGCTTTACATAAGTTCTACATATTTCTTTTCAGAAAATTAATGCAATCAATGCTCAGTATGAAGAAAAACTGGCAGCACTTCGAGCTCAGCATAGCAACCGAAGAGCTGAATTTCTTCAAAGGGAAGCACATGCTAGGCAGCAGCAGTACCAGCAATTCATAAGGGATCCTTACCCTAGCAGTGGCATGGCACCCCGCGACCCTCATGGTTTCAACAATTCGAATGCTCCAGGTGTGGGTGGAGAAGTGCAACGAGGCTATTCTGCCGATCACTTTGATCCTTACAGGGAGAGAGCTCGATTTCTTGGGGCTGGTAGAGATCAAGGATTTGAACCTAGGGGTCCATATCCTGGTGGTCGTGTCTACGACACTGGTTCACGCTACTACAATTGAGTTTTGACCCAAAGGTTTATCTCTCATTTTGGGTTTCTACTGCAGGTGAAATTATATTGACATGATCTAATGCTTCTAATGCTTTGTCGTCTTACCATCTTTTTGTTACCCTGTTTACGGAAGTTAACTGTTATTTATATAGATCAACATTGGAGGTGCACACTTCTATTGGTGTTGTGCATTTAGATGTAGAACCACTAGGATATTTGTTGTTTGTGCTTATGAAAGTCAATAACATAAAAAACTATGTAATACGGTATTTCATTTAATTCAACTGCATACGGAGAGATAGCATTACTCGGATAACTTGTTGCAAGCATCGATGCCAACCACGCAAGAAGCATAGCAAAGCACCAAACCTTGTGCTTCTGCTGCTGGTCTTCGATGTTTGTGATCCAAAGAGTAAAAAACGCTAATTTAAAAACCCAAACAGATAACAAACCAGTGAACCATTTTAGTCCCTAAATGTGTCTTGCTTTGACAGCTTGATTTTTGAAGGTAAGGAGATTTTAAATAAGTCTAAACCTTCTAGTTGTGTCATTTGAGTTTCTACACTTGACTATTTATAGTCATGTTGGTCACTTATAATTTCACTCGCATTTTAATTTTTAAAGTAGTATGGTTGATCAATTATACTATAGATAATGTTTTCAGTTTTTCTTTTCTTTTCAGTTTTAGGACTATTGTGATTGTTACACACTTTTAGGGCTAGTGTGATTTACCGAAAAATAACAAGAAGCTCTAAAGTCCAAACTGGGCACAAAAGAATATAGAATGGCCTTTAAATATTCAATGACTCATGATAGGACAATAGTTGTTGCAGTATATCTAATGCCATCAATTTAAGAAATTTAGTAAGTGACTTGGAATGATACGTCCTGTGATGTTACATTATAAATAAGTAATTATTGTATAAAATTGTTTGGAGGGTGAAAAATGAGCAATTCATATAATTCATATAAGTGTTTTTCTTCCAATTTCTTCCCCAGCCCATGTAACTATAAACAGCATAGCTCATGATCAGAACGAGGGAGAATAATGGTATATCTGAAGCGTTGGGGAGGACGTATTCGGAACTCAGGCAAGGAGCATACTGCAGAAGACGATGCCTCCAACCACTCAGTGGGCCTGGATCGTGAACTTGTACAAGCCCATCAGATCCTGCTTCTTAAAGAGCTTCTTTGCGATTGCATCTGTTGGGGGCACTGATTGGTTGTAGAAGGATGACATCTCTTAAGCTTTTTCGTTGGTTTGGTTCTAATTTTTTCAAGTTGGGGGCACTGACTGGTTATGATTTTTCTTCTCTCTTCTCCCATGATCTCTTCTCTCTATAACGGTAAAATCAGTTTTTGTTAATACGCAACTGTATTCTGTATAAAATACAGACTTTATTCTAAACAGTTTCTATGCCATGCATACTTGTTTCAATGAGAAGAAAAATAAAATAAAATAAAATATTATATCAAATTAAGACAACCACGACGACATTTGCATTATTAAAGATTCTCTTAGAAATGATTGGATGTTTAGATTATACTGAAACCGAGTTTGCAAATTTATCGCTGCTGCTATTCAAGCTAAGTTACGTTGATGGATCACAAAAGTGGGTTTAAAAGAAATTAATAACGAGATTGAAGCGCCTGATTACCGATTAAGTGGACAATTAAGTTATCAAGAAGAAAACAGATAGCAAAATTTTCAGAGGATCTACTTTTGAGCTGGAGACCCTGAATAACCATTATAAGCTTACAATTATAGTTAGAAAAAAGAACTTAACTTCTCGTTGAAGTCTTTCAAATAATTTGAGGTAAACTTTGTATATATATTCTTGAATTACGAATATTTAATTTTTGTTCCATTAACCTTACAAGGTGAGTTTTTGGCCAGGACTCATGATTGTTTGAAAATATTTTCGCTTTGAAATTTATATCTTCATCTGTGAATTTTATGTATGATTTAACCATTCATGAAGTTTGATCTTATTTAGAATCAATGCAATATCACATGTGGTTTCCTATGCTTTATTACCTTTTGTTTTTGTATATTTTGAAAATGACATCGTAAATTGTGCATATAAAAAAATAATAAAATATTTTGACTCACTTAAATTAGTTTACTTTAACTCCACCATTTCATTTATCTTTCAATTATCTATTTGGACAATGATACTATGACTTTCATTTTTTTACTCTCATTCTTTATTTTCTAATGTGGCTTAATATGCGTCATTGATTAATGTACCACTATTTTTTTCTTTTGAAAAAATCAATGACCTACACTAAATCACGTCAATGAGTAAAGGATTGTCAAAATATAATTTTTCTATCTGTTTTAATTTATTTTAGTGATGTGATATGATAATTTAAGGGTAATTAGAGTGTTAGTGTTAAAATGGATAAAAAAATGGATAAAAATATCATTATCCTTTAAAAAAAAATGAAAAGTTGAATAGGATTATAAATACTTATCATTCATTTAAATATATTATACTTCCCGTTTGTAATGCATTTAAACTTTAGCATGCAATTAATTTATGCAAATGTAACTCGTCAATGTACATTAATGGAGCTTATGTGGAGTCTGTCATTGATGCCACAGTAACTAGACTATCATGAACAATACAGCAGAAGTATTTTTAATAAACGACACTTTTTGCAAGAAAACATTGTCGTGTAAGCATTTCATATTCATTTTGTTCTTTATATTAGAGTCTTACACACAGAACATGTCTACAATTTTTTTGTGAAGAATTAACTACTTGACTTCAAGTTTCAACAATAGTTGTTACTATCAAGTTTATACAGTCTAGCTTTGTGCATTGTGTGAATCAGTGTTAGTATTTTCTGAGGTGCAGTTTTCTGTAATGTTAGGTATTGTGAAGCTATAGTGAGAAGTTAGATAGTGGAGAGTAGCAGAGAGTTTTGGTAATTGATGAAAAGGGGTTCCAATATATAGTCACTTCATGAAGAACAAGCTGGAGACATGTTGATTTTTGTGCAGATAATAATCTTGATCTGTCAGCTTGTATTGCGCATGGAAGTGACAAATCTTACGTACATGTTCCTTTAAGCTGCCAGGTGCTCATTATAGAGGACATGTCCATCTAAAAGTGCTGTTCATCTTTTCAATACCCATGTTCACCCCATCAGCATATCAGAGAAGACAAAATCTGCAGCTGCCTATGTTTTTTTTTTTTTTCAGAAGAGTTTTTGAAAGCATAAACATATGAACATAATATTAGAGTACCTATATATATATATATATATATATTCAAATACTAAGAGCGTAAAACTTCACTAACATTATTGTTACTGATGTCAAAAATTCAATGTGAGCTCAAGGATCACATGCAAAAAATATAAAGTTGAGTACTACACATGAGTGAAGATCCTTGAAGTCATTATCTTGGTTAGAGGTGGTATTAATATAGTGGTTTGAACTCATATTCTAGTGTGTTGTATCTTCTTAATAAATTTATTTTTAAAAGATTACGTATCCCATTAAGATGGAGAGTGAATGGACTCTCACTTAAGGAAAATCGTTAAGAATCCAAATGTGAGTCAAAGTTTCATATTAAATAAAATAAGAAATTTGAACATCATATAAAAAAGAAGATTTATAAATTCATTACTTTTAAATTGTGTTTATATGAAACTATATTCAAATGGATTATGAAAACGAAGCGTGTTCCTTTGGCGTGGTTTGTGAGGAAATGGGAGAGCGAAATTGATCAATTCTCTCATCTTGCGAAGGTTGAGAAGATTTATGGGGATAGTGTGCCATTTTACATATATAACCCTGTCACGTGTTGTTTTGTTTTCGTTTTGTTACTAGATTGTTGAAGCATGGTAATCTGAGGTGCAAGCTCCATGTGAGTCTATGTGCAAGTTCTATGCGTTTGGATTGAGTGTGTGTTGCATGTTTAGGGACATCAATTATGTAACTAATGTTATATTTTGTCTTTGGTAATATAATTGATTACGTAACCGATGTTGTGTGTGTAATAATAATCAATTAACACACCGGTGCAAGAACATAAAATATATAGTGGTGTGCTTAATTTTGAGCTTCCATTTCTTGTTGTACAAGGTGATTCGTGCACATATTAGGTACCATTGATCAAATTTTTAAAATTAATCACATATAACATAATTAATTATATCCTAATTTTAATCTAATAACAATTTAAATTTTTATTACAAAACATCAACAACTTTTTCACTAATTTAGAAAAACGAAATGAATAGTGCAATGTCAACATATTTTGAACATGAAAACCAAAAAATAAGTAAAATTTTTAATTTCACTCATAAAATAAATTTTTCCCCATTCATACTAAACTAAACTGTAATCGTTAATTTTCTAATTGCATTATTTTTTTTACAATTTATTAAATAATAATTATTAAATTTTAATATTTTTAACTCATCCAATAATAATAATTTAATTTTACTTTTATCATCAAGCGTATTTTTTTTATTTACAAATTCTATTTATTAAAACTTTTTTTTAATCCATCACATCATTCAAATCATTCATTAGCTTTCATAAAATTCATCTCTAAATTCATTCACTCCAACTTTTAAATTCATTCAAAAAAACACACATTCATCCATATAAATTTATTAAAATTTATTTTCACACTTTCAAATCCATCTTATCATGAGAATCTAACATAAGATTTTAGGTTAAAAATGAGATCTATGTGAGATAGACTCATGTATCACTGTTATTTTCCGAAAAGATCTCCTAACAAGACCAGAAGACAAAATTGAGCCCAAAATAAACTTTGATGAAATTGTCCTGATACATCTTATGATAAATAATATTCTTAAAGCTTTGATTTTTAACTCCGACAATCACACTGTAAAATTCATGTAGCTGATTAGATAAGACCTTGTTACTATTATTATTATTATCACCATTATCATTATTACAAAGCATATAAACAATATATGGCGCCCTGCATTATATACCTAACAAAAGTAGCAGATTCTTCTGTTATTCACATTATTAACACTAGAAGATGAATGTATGCAGGAGAAAGATTAAACAGGAAAGCCCTTCAACAGATTGAAGCATAAATTTGTTGATTACAAAACCAGAATAAGGAAATTGAAGGACATGTTGAGGGAGAAAAGAAGAAACAAGATTTTGGTGTGATTACAGAAGCACAGGATTTTAGCAGTAGTAAAGTAACATAATGTCTGACATTTGTTAGTTTTGAGCATCATGGACCACATTTCCATATTGGTGTTAAGCTGTGGCAGAAGTACTTGAGACAGCCTTAAGGGAGGGACCACTCATTGATAGGACTTAGGATTATTTAGACATTCATGAATTTGTCTTTGTCATTCACTTATCTTGTTCACAGATATATAATAATTTATATGTAACTGACTGGGGAATATGAAGTAAAGTTTAAATGAGACAAAGATGATGAAACTAGATATAGAAGAAGCCACTTGTGCTACTTCAGTTAAAGAACAACACTCTCAGAAACCACTTATTTAATATACAATGGCCTGTTTGTTATGTCGAAAAAAAGAAAGTGCTTCTGGTATACAATGATTTAAGAATTACTTTTCAGAGAGTTATTTTTATAGAAGAGCAGAATCTAATTTATGCTTTTCAAAAAATAGTTTTGTATTATTCGAAGGTAATTTTTGTTCTCACTATAATAATGGCCTGTCTGTTATGTAGTAAAAACAAGTGCTTCTGATATAAAGTGATTTAAGAATTACTTTCCATAGATTTATATTGCTACAGAAAGGCAGAAGGTAATTTATGCTTTTTAAAAAAAATATTTTTGTGAGAGATTTCAAACAAAGTAATTTAGTCAACTTTAATATTTCTTTTTCAGATTTTGGTCATTTTGTTATTTTTATAATAATTTTTTAAAAACAACTACATTGTTTAATATTTAAAGAATTTCATATTTTAAAAATATACACTCAATTATTAGAATTCTTTTGGTACACTCAATATAGGATTTCCAAGTCAGAAATATATTTTAAAGATAAAATTGTGATAGGAGTTTCATGTTCTAAAGCGTACAATGTCTCAGATGTGAGACTATTAGGTGTACCAAAATGAGCTGATACGATCCTATCCAGGAAAGAATATGATCATATCTAAATTTGAATCTTCAATTAGCACGACACGAATAAATCAGAGAAGAACGCAGAATAAGATAGAGATGGAGGATGCTACAATATAACAGATTGATAAGTCAAGTGAAGATTTGTCACAAAGATGTTAATCTTTGATAAGAATCGGATGCCTAAGCCAATAACAAAGAGAATCCTCTCTTTAATGAGATTAAATTCAATATATGGCTAAAAGTGTGCACATCAGTTTTTGGTACCTCTATTTATATGCACATAAGTTTAAGAAAACCTGAAAACCCTACAAGAAGACTCAAGCCCAAAACATAAAAGCATAAACTAATTTATAAAAGAAAGCTCAAAGCCCAAAACCATAGAATATAACTAATTTCTAAAAGAAAAACCAAAGGTTCATCTTCAAGTTCTTCTTGTATATAATCTTGGGATAGTTCTCTATCATTCCCTTCTTCTTGAAGTGAATTTATCCTCAAATTCATACCAGTTGAAGTTTAGGAGATAGTCTTCTATCATACCCTCATTCTTAAAGAGAATTTGTCCTCAAATTCGTCTCACGTAAAGATTCTTTATCACGAGCCATTCAATTGAGGGTTATGAGAGTTTTCGTCTACACAGACGATGTTAATATTCAATCTGAAGTCCGTTGAGATAACATAATTTTCTCTTTCAACCTTTCGAATAGTCTTTTAAATACAAAATCATGAGAAGAGTTTAAGGCTCTAAAGCGAGCAATACCTCAAATACCTTAATGGTGTTATCGCAACCGTCACATCAAATAAAATAAACTTAATAATGGTTATATTAAGACCTAATTGCATATATTCAACTATGCTCATATTTTCAGTTGCACCCCAACTTATTTTAACATGTACTATGATAGGTAAAATTTAATTTAAACAATGCATCAATTAGAAGGTAACATTGCCATGATAAATAAAATGTGACCTAAATTACATGTTGACCACATGAAATGGTAAGTGAGACATGATGTTTTGTTGGAGGCAATTCAACAATCAAGTTTTCAAATTTATTATGAATGTCCGTATTACAAGGTAGGATTTTCATGAAAGTTATGACTTTTCTTCATTACTTCCACTTAGCGAGCTTTGTATGTGAAGAAATAATAACACAAAATGGGTAAATTGTTACCGTGGACATGAAGAACAATGAGGAGAATGTTAGAAATTTCATCCTCTTAAGATTCCTTTGAAAATAGTGGAAAAAAAAGAGTGTTGCACATTTTTTGAAAAGAGAGTATGTCATCCATATGGTAACTATATGTATTTTGGTTTGTTATTCTCATGTTGATTGTGATAATAAAAGTGTTTTGTTTTCTTTCTATTTTTTGTTTTATTTTTTTAAATGAACTGAGCCAATTTAATTGTCTCATATCGGTACATATGTTATTGGTGACAAAAAAGTGTAAAATTTGCGTGTACAATATGTTATATGTTAAGTTTTAGGTCATGGATGATGATTTATTTTGATGTATTAAGGTAGATTTTAGATTATGGATGATCGGATTTTTGTGATGTATTAAGTTAGACTTAGATCATGAAATTTGGGAATAATGTGAATTGATCGGTAGAAATTATGGGACGAACAAAATTTGTAGTAAAATGTGTAACAAAATCTTAATTATAATATTATTTTAATAATATTATTATTTAGTTGGATTTACTTGAGTTTTAGTTCAACATAAAAAATGTGTCACTTAATTCATAAGATGTACTGAGTTAACTTTGGCTCATATAAATTTTACTCCAATTTATTAGGTTCAATTAAGTAAAGTTGAGTCGCCGAATTATCCAAAATGAAAAAAATTGTGTTCTAACAATATGTATTTAAATTTACTCGATACTTAAAAGAATGTCTGAACAAAGAATGACAACAAGATGAGATGAGTAAGTTTGATTATACTCGTCTTCTTCTCCGAAATAAAAATTTATAGCATATATTCATATTTCTCTTGAGTATGATAATTGTGTCTCATCTCTATTCCCGGTGGGTAGTGGATACTCATATTCATATTATCTTAAATGTTAATTAAATAATTTTTTTATTAAAATATAAGATTCAAAGAAAAAAACACATGATATTATCAAGAACTCAATGTAAAAAAAAATACATTTTATATTTTTCATTATCAAAAGTTTAAGGAAGAAATTATATTTGCATAAGTCTTAAAATTAGAATAACTCCAATAATTTGAGTGACCTTCATATTTATAAAACAAGATCAATTAAAAAAAGAAAATAAAATTTTGTGTAGAAAAAAAAAGTTTTTCAAATAAAACAAAACTAAAAACCATAGAAATATAAAATAAAATGGTTTTTCATTTTACCTTCTAAACTATTGAACATTAAAAATTGATACTAAACATTATTTCACGACAAAAATTAAGCAACAATGTTAAAAAATAAATAAAAAAGAACGAAATATAATCTAAAAATTATTTCATTTGATAAAATTATGATTTATGTTTTGTGATTATAACAAGATCATAAAAAGGAAAACAAATATTAATTTAAAGAAATTTCTTTTATGACGATTTATTATGCTAATTATAATCGATTCAGCCCATAAATGACATGGTCACATAATTATAAATTAAAAGTAAATGACAATGTGATATAATTGTAAATTTTAAAGCTTCTTTTGCAAGTTTCGCTCTAATAGTTTTATAAAATCTATACTTTTATGTTTTAATGTTTATAATTTGAAAAAAAAAATAATTAATTACGTAACGAAATATGTTTTTATTCTTATTAAGATATTATAGAGTATTTATTATACAAGGTTCACATTTCAAATTTAAAACTCTCATCATCATGTTACATTAGTTAATATGTTTCAATAAACTTTTTTTTTATAATATATGTGCCATCGGTTCTTCTAGAAAAAAAAATGAGCTTTTTAAAATGAAGAAAACATCAACCATGTTTATTAATCTTATTGGTCAATTGTGATAACTTTTCAATGCATTTTCCCTTTGCTGCACGTGCCAATGTTTGTTGAAAACAAAACTTTTGAAAGGACGTTTACATTTTTTGTTTTGTTTTCTGTTTTTAATTTTAGAAAATGGGAGGTCTAAACTTAGATAGAAGAAAATCAAATTGTCTTTATAAAATATGACTTTTCAGATTGGAAAAAGAATTCCCGCCAATTATCACTATTTAATAATTCTTTTTGAAAAGTAACATTTAATAATCAAAGATAATTTTGTAATTGTATTATTTAGAGCAAATAATATAAAGTATAAATTTATAATAAATTTTTGTAAGAGTTGTCAAACCTTTTTCAAATATATGGATTAAAAAACAGAACGTAATTTGTCAGAATTTGCTTGGTACTTTTTGGTAAGTGGACGAAAAGACTTAATTTTTTTTTTGTCAAAAATATGATTTTGGTGACCAAAACGTTTTTTATCATTAAATGGATAAAATTAATTTACTAAATTATACAGAAGAATATAAACTTATAAAAAAAAAGAATATATACCTTTTAATATTTATGACAAAGGGCAAGTATTTAATTTGTTAAGTTCTTATTCTGTAAAAGGAAAAATAGAGAAGAAAAAGGCCTGAAAGAAAATAATCCCGTATCTTATTTGGGTCACATTATTTTGTAAGGAACGGAACGGACAAAAAAATGAGGACACATGCAATGTTGTAATTAAGCCAACTATTGTGACTATGACTATATATACAATAAAATTAGTTTCTTTACATTGCAAAGATATTTATAAATTGTAGACTTTATAAATGAAATAAATAAAGAGAATTAGAGATTAAGAACGAAATGGAAAGCGTGGTAAAAAGGAAATTCTGAAAATCTAATAGAGATTTTTAAAGATTTTGGAGATTTTCCTAACTTTCATTATTACTTGTAACTACTTTCTTTTTTTGGATTATTTTAATGTTCCTAGGAACTAGGAGAGTTCAAAGAGGAATTAACTTATTTTGCATTTGTATGTTAATGCTGATGCTTTTTTTCAACTTTAAATGTTTTTTCTGTTAACAGTTTGGGTTTTTGATATTGATATGATCTAATATGTTAAGGGAAGAAGAACATAACATTAAAAAGACTCTAAAATTGATTGCTAATTTTATTGTAAAATTATGATTAAATTTACTTTGTAGAATTCCACAGGGTAGATCTTTGTAGTTCTTTTAAGATTGAGTAATTCGCTTTATTTTTACTGTTTTTTACAACTAACCTTTGATAAAATTAATGTTGCATGTATGCATCACGACGAATCATATTGTACATTTTGATTTGAGTTAAATTATCATGTCTTAAGTTGATATATGAAATCTGTTAACCTGTTCTTCTAAATTTTATTTTTAATGTTTGATATGATTTTAATGTAGTTACACTAGCGGAATATTGAAATATATTTAGGACCAAAATAATTTTATGCCAAAAAATTGGGTAAGATATAAATTAAAAGATTGGAACTTCTCATTCATGTTTGAACTACATGAACTAAAGTCATATATAAGACAAACTCAAAGGGACAAAATTACTAACTAATTCTTTTAAAACCAATTGAGGGTTTTTTTTTTCTTTTGAAAAATTTACAAATTTTGTTTCAAATAAAGTTATGTTAGACATTTATAAACTTTAATATCTCAGTTAAATTGATACCTCAAAATTTATCAATTATTTATTATTATATGAAAATTTATTAAAAAAAATATATTTTTATCTATATCTGATTTTGTATTCCTTGATTATATTTTTGTGACAAACATAGTAATTTTGGAATTAAGATCTGAATCGTTAGAAGGAATGATACCCAATTTACTTGATTCAACCAAAATCTTCAATTCCTCTCTTTATAATTTTGCTTTATTCAGATAGTCCTGTAGTTGCAGTAGCTATAATTCATCTAGAGGCACTTTGATACTACTTGACAAAGTCATGGAGTTGCAGTACATCAATTAAGCAAGTTAGGCAGTTAAGGACATTTTTTTTTTTTTGTTGAATTAGGTTTAACATGGTATGAGCTGAGTTAAAGTTTTTATTAGTAAAATTTATTGTTTGTTATTTTATTCGTTATTGAATTTTTATCGAATTACTTGTTAATATTTAATATTTAATTTTACATACGAAATCGATATGTTTTCGTAAGAGAGAGTGTGTTAGAGATTTTCTATTAATTAGAGATAAAACGATTTTTTAAGTTGTAAACTTATCTTAAAAATTAATTTTATAGGATCCAATTAATTAAGCTTAAATTTACGATTTTAATTAGAGGTAACATGAACTTAAAATCATAACAAACATTAAGACATAATTACATTATTACATTTAAAATTCCTTCTATTACAGATAACACATCAGATTATTCTGCGTAAATAGAGTTGTACAAATAGGATGTAAATTTCATTCTAAGATAACAGAAAGCACATAACTTAACCAAGAAAATGAGATAATCAATAGAAGAGATTCATCACAACATAAATCATAGTAACATCGAAAATGGAGTTAAGTTTGAGTTAGTTAAAGATATGTTGAGTTAATGCAGTGAATGTTTGGGAGTTTGAGATTGAAGCAAACAATGGAGTGGTTTTGAGTGTGATGTGAGAGTGGACGAAAGGGTTTGGTGTTTTTTTGAGCTTTCCATGAGTTTGAGCGATGGGCATAGATAGTTTGCCATATGAGGTAATGTTTGAATCGTACAGAGTTACCATTGTAATGAAAACATGTTTGAGTAGAATCAATGTCACTTTGCATGTCTTGTTACATGTCATGTGGCCTACTCGGTGTGAACAGAATAAAGAAATGAATCATCTTCTTCCTTTAATCATCACCACTTTTGCTATGGAATTCCACCATCTTCCTATTCTTATCTCCCCCCACTCACCACTTTCGCTGTCACTCTTTACGTACCTCCATTCTTATTTCTTATCTCTAACTTCTCTTTTTTCATTGCAATCAACAATTACAGTCTTCACACTCGCTTCCATCATCTCTCTCAAACCCTCACAACTGCTGCAACAAAACCTTCTTGCCCTTCTTCAATGGAGTTTGTGTTACAGTAATTACTAGTTATACCCTTTTTATTTTATGTTAGTTACATGTATTTATTGTTTATATGCACAACATAATTAATTACGTATATAAATATATTATAGTATGTTAGTTATTATGTTGTTATATGTATTTATTATGTTAGTTATTTATTATTGTCATATGTTTCTAAGTCTCATCTCAAGAAAAAATAATAAAGATAATGAAAATTATTTTTTGACTACTAAATTTTGACAACTTTCTCTTACAACCTTATGTGGTATCTTCTGAATGGTTTTCTATTTTTCTTATTTTTCATTCCCAATATTTTAAAACCATTAAAAAAATGACACATCATATTGTAAGAGAAAGCTGTCAAAATTTAGTAGTCAAAATATAATTGTCTAAAGATAAATATTATATAAAAATAAAATCATAAAGTTATTGACTTTCAAATTGAAAATGGTGTCAATTTTTTATATGAATTGAACTCCTAAAGAGTTAAGATTGAGGTGCCATCTCTAAAAAGTAAATTAGCCTAACTTGTATATGATGGAGGCTAAAACAAATATTCCTTGCAAAGTTGTCTAGCATATGTTTTCATAGGAAACAAAATATATAAGGAAAATGTTGAGTTTGATAAGGAAATTTTGAAGTTTAATAAAAAGCATCCATGTTGTTTTAATATGTTCCAAAAAGAAGTTAACTAATTTCTCTAAAGTTTTCTTAAAATAATAGAATATGAAAAAAAAACGATTTTTTCTTCCACAACCTTTTTTTATAATTTTTTATTTTGTATCCTTTAACTTATTTATCAATGTTTGAGTCGTATAAAGTTTTTTTGTGAAAAAAATTAAAATACTTCAAGTGTTTTATATATTTTTTTGTCAATGAAAAAAAAATCTACGCTATAAGGATACATGGAGTAAAATTGATTACTAGTATTTTAATATGTGCAGCCAAAAAGGTAAAAAATCATTATATATAATTAAAATTTCTAAATAATGTATACTTTTTAAAGGTATAAATTGTATTGTTATTTCATTTATAAAAAGTATTTTAAAATACGATCAGGTTTTACTGATAACAATTCATATTGTCATATTAGGTTACATTATATTGACAACTTCTTTTAAGAAAACTAAAATTTAATTTAAATAAATAAATAAAGATAGTTTGGACAAAATTAAATATTTAAAAAATTGTAAGAAAAACTTTAATTTAAGAAAACTCTCAAAACACTTTCTTTTCAAAATAATTCTCAGGTAAGCTGTAATTTGAGATATCTATCTTACGTAGGGAGAGTGTATTTTACTAAATACATAGTTTTGAATATATTTTAACTAATGAAAAATAATCCATCGTTAAATTTGTCAAATATATTTTAATTTTCTGAAATAAAATTTTATAAAAAAATAATAAGATAAATTTATCTTATATATTTTCTACTTTTAGTATATTAAAATTATAACAGAGATCAATTCAGACAAGATAAAAAAAATACAAGTGAGACTGGAGTTAACAAAATCGATTATATAAAATAAAAGAGAGGTTCTTTTTTACTAGTAGAAAGACTTTTAAATTCGTTTCTAATTTAGTATTCAGTGGTGTTTTAAAACGAAAGCATTAAATATATTTTTAGTATAAATTCAGATGAGAAATGCAAATTGAAATTGTTTGTGTTTACAAAACTTTGACATTTATTTAGACTAGGAATTTCCACAATTTTAAGAATTGAATTATTTTAATTTTTTAAATAGTTAATTTCGATGAACTAATTGAAATATTTTATATTTTAATTTTTTTTATAACGCAATTTAATTTCTATTTTACGATAAATTCAACTCTATAGTCTAACTTAACTTAGCTCGATCTCAGCTAGTTTGACCTAGGTCGATTTGACATAGACAATTCGAACTGATTTGGTCCAAGTTTACTCGACTCAACATTCAACTACAGTAAATTAATTTAAACCTTTTGTTTAGGCCAACTCAACTCGATCTTCAACCTGGATCGCCCTAACTTGAATTTTGGCAAGGCTTACTCAACTCAGGAACATCTCGTTTAGACCTTCTGCCTAGGCTGGTTCGACTCGATCTTCGACCCGGGCGGGCTTGACTTGTCCTTCCACTCGGGTGGACTCATCTTGATCTTTGGTCAGAACTGAGTCATGTTGACCTTTTGCATGACTCAACTCGACTTTTTGGATTTGTGAACTTTTTTGTCCTAAATAATGAATAATTCCACAACTTAAAGAATTTCAATTTCCTTTTTTTAAGTGAATTTCAAATTTTACTATTTTAGTTATTTAAAATACTTAAAATTTTTCAATTTCAATTTTTGTTTAGTTTCTTCGTCCAAACATGTAAATTCATTCGAAAAATTTTCAAATTCTCTAAATAAATAAATTACTCCTAGTTCTAAAACACCGTGTGACAATTAAGTTTTCAATAATTATAAATGAATAGATAAAATTCTTTAATTTTATTACGTGAAGTTTTTTTAACATGTTAACTGATATTCTAAACTCACATTTAAATTGAAATGCATCAAATAATATAAAGAATTCAAATATTAATTTCAAATAAAATAAATTAAAAAAATTATATCTATTCACTTTTAAAATTCAAAATACCAAAAATTTTTAAAATTTAAAACGGAAATAACTTCCAATTTCCCTCCTAAAAACATATTTATAAGAAGAAAATAATTTTTGATATGGTTTATGAAAGAAATGGGAGAGGTAGTTTAGATGAATGAGTTTTGGTGAGAAGAAAGAGAGGATTAGGGTTGTTGGTGGGAAGAGGAAAGGTGTATGCAAGTGACATGACAGTGTGAATAGGTTTGGGTGAGAGACATCCATTTATTGTTTTGTGCAGAGAAAGATAAAGTGAAGTCACACATCCATCCATCCATCTATCAGACAATTAACCCCACCAACCTCCTTGATTTGACCTCTCAGATTCTCTACCTTTGACCTCTTCCCACCAGACAAACACCACACCACCATTATGCATGCTGCTTATAATGTCTTAAACTCTTTCTTAATTAACACTCTTAAACCATTCATTCTCTCTCACGTGTCAATCAACCATCATCATGCTCCAACACTACCATTTCAAACCACCATGCATGTCTTAACCATATATAGCCACCCCCTCTACTGTGTCTAACCTTATACGTCACGTCACCATGACTCAACCAATAGTAGTTTTTCATAATGGAAACACACTCCCAACGACACAACAAAACAAAACAAAACACACTCTTTCTGCAGCTACCCTCCAATCTTCTGCTTCGGTTTATCACTCACGCGCCTTTCAACACTTTGCAGATTAATTGTATCACACCCTTCTTCTCATTGCTTTCTTTACTGCATAATCTATACAGGTACATTTACTTGCTAAATTTTCTTATTAGTGTTTGATAAACCAACTGCTGCTTCTCACATTCTTAATAGGTTCTGCGAAATGAATGAAAGTACCTTCAATACAGGTGGCCTAAGATTAGTGAATTTTTCTTATGAGAGTTTAATAAGTGTATATGGACAATGTACAGAAATTATATTTTCCAAATTGATTAAAAACTATTGTTAATATGATTTTTTAAGGTAAAATTCATAGTTTACAGTACATTGTTGTTTGTAATTGAATTATCAATTCTATACTTTTTATAACAATCATAATTACAATCTAAAATTTTTAAGTAAATTTTATTAGTTGAAAAAGTCTTTTACAAACAACAGATCATGAAAAATAAAAAATGTTCAAATAAAATGACAAAAATTTCTTTAAAAAAATACATAATTCATTTTTGACGAATTTAAACAAAACTTTATGAAAACACAGAACTGTTTACACATTTACAATTAAAAATTTTGTTAGCTGTAACCCTAAAAAGGAGAGAAATACTTACAACATTAATGTTTCATTTTTAATATTCAGTATTTATATACAGTTTTTGTTTGGGTTACGTATATAAATAAATTTTAATACAAAAATTATTGTAATAATTAATATCAAATAGTACATATATTCTTATAATGAAAGCTTCGCTTCCAGGTCATTAATTTTTCACCGTATGCATAAGAAATGTAGTTATAGTTTATTGTCACAAAAATACACACACGTACATAAAGCATGTAATTATTTATTACTTTCTGTAATATTTATTTTGAAAATCATATGTAAAATGATGATACTTTTACATTAATGATAGAGTATCAAAATTCAAGTCTCTTTCTTTCTATATATAATATAAAAGTAGAAGATGAAAATGAAGCTAATCTGGTAATACAGAAATACATATAAAGGCAACAGATATGTACATCAATGAACCCCAACTAACTGGGTTCATACATTTATTTACTGATTGAAATGACTGACATATTTTAATTATTAAAACAAATAGTTTGATATATTATTAAAGAATTTCATCATTTTTTCTGTACTTTGAGAAAGATTTATCTGATATTCTTGCTTAGAGCTGCATGGCCATGTTGATATATAAAGAAAATGTTGATATATTACAATCTTTTAAATGACAGAATATGATTCTAAAGGATTAACTATGTAAGTTTGTTCTTTTGCAACCTATTTTCTTAGCTTAGTTCATATTTTTGCTTTATCATAGTTTATTGAAGTTGGAGAGTGGTTTGAATTTATGAGGAGATAGAGTGTTTGGCTCACTGCTTTCTATACAATTCCCTTTTACTTAGAAGCTTAAAAACAAACTGAGTTCTGCGAGTGTGGCAGGTGATCATGCATGCAGAACCTGCACTACATGTTGCTCTTTTAATAGGGCTGTACTCCATTAACTGAACAAAATGGTCCAGGAAGAAAAATAGAAAGAAAGAAGAAGAAAAGAGGAACCCATTAAAGACCAAGAAATGTAACATTACACTCTTTAATTTACTCAAGCAACTACCATGAAAGGTGGGTAAAAAAGAGACCCTCGGGAGCAAGCACTATGTACCCAAAAACTCAGAAGAAAAAGGTGTTCATGTGGTCCTATGAGAGGGTGAAGGCTTAGGGGTTGTCACAAAAAGAATAAATCATTTAATTAAACGGTACATAAATGTAAACATGTTTTCTCTTTATGTAAGAGAGATTTAAAACACACTCAAACACTAGATATTATGATGATGAGTGAAGGAACATCATCATTATGATATATAGAGAGAGGAAGGTGTTGCTTACTTAAGGACTGCTGAAATTCAACACAATAAATGCAATCACAAGAATGGCAATCATTTCATAACAAGGAGATATATATATAGAAAATGGCAATACATGTACTATTAAACATTGGTGAGAGAGAGAAAGAGAGGGTGAGGTTAATTTGCAGGAATCTCCCATCCAGTTGTACGATTGGGAAATTTGATCAACCTCATTTTCACTGATTTAGGTCAAGCATGAAAAAAACAAGCTCATACTCACAGGCTTCCATTTATATCAGTAGAATCCATTGGTCTTTTCACCACCTTCTCCCTGCTCCAACTTTCCTTCACTGTTACCATCCAGCTTTAACCCAAAGTGAATGTGAGGGAAATGTGCCCACTGCGTACACATATAAACCCACTCTTCATAAACACAATTTTCATAACAATACACTGCTCTTTTATGTCATATATACTCCAAAGTTAACTTCAAAAATTTAAACAGATTTTCACTTATTAGTCTTTAGAAAACTTTCAGATCCATTTTATTAGTTTATTTTCCTGTATATATCTTTCAATGAGATTAGCTGTGATGGATAAAGTGAGGGTTTTTTTTTTTTTTTTTTTTTTTTGGGTATTTTTGTTTTTTTTTTTTTTTTTTTTTTTTTTTATTATTTTAATTTTTTTATTTTTAAAAAATCAGGTATT
>Ga0214542_1006245_pt1 | contig 21910 bp, 11 predicted proteins | sample CNSS1metaG_FD_160096 | JGI IMG/M metagenome (GOLD analysis project Ga0214542, IMG submission 160096) | Root nodule microbial communities from cowpea collected in UCLA plant growth center, Los Angeles, California, USA - CNSS1 | ecosystem: Host-associated > Plants > Roots > Nodule | place: USA...
CTTAAGTAATAAACAAATACCTTCAATATCTATTATCGGATGCACCGAATTATAAACCCTAACTAGGCCCTTAGTGGGCAACTTATCCACAAACTTCAACAACATCCCCACCACCTCCTTGTCACCAACCGACAACTCCTCCACTCCCATGTCTTTATATCGAGAAGGATTGTTGGTCCAGCTAAAGGGAAACTTGGTACTCCCATCCGCATTCAAAAAATGAGATTTACCCCCTTCCTTAACGACGACTTTGAAGTACCCGTCTTTGAAATGCTTGAAAGACTGGGAGAAAGCATCCAGTCTGCTGATGTTGGGGCGACTGATTAAAGAAAGCCAAGTAGCCGGCCTCCGGGGCCTAGTGTCATAAAAATATAAGAAAGTATAGGGAGTAGGCTCCAAATATAAGGACTCGCACAGAATGCGGAAGGCCTACAAGTAGGCCCAGCTATTAGGATATAGCTGGGTAGGTGCCACATTCAACACCCGCAGCACACCCATAGTGAAATCATCTAAGGGTAGTCACACATGAAGTTGAGAAAAGTGGCACATATACATGTAGAAGAATTTTTCGATAGCCCCCTCCTGCCCGTGGCATACCCGGTCGACGGCACTCACCCTCTCCAGCGAAACAATGTCTCCACTGGCACCCCTAGACATGACGGGTGTGCAGTTCAGCCGAGAGTTCAACATACGAGACCACCTGAATAAAGATGATTGATCACGAACATCAGTAGCAACCCACCCATAGCCGTCTTTCGTCGGCCAGTTACTCTCCTCCAACTCTTCGGGAGGATCCTCTCGAACCTCCCTCACTACCTCCATCGGCATCCCGCTCGTAACAACTCCAGAACTCGTACCCTCTCCGCCAAGTCGCCCATCCTTACTTCTATCTGACTCAGTACTTTCACTACTACTAGACGAAGACACGCTACCACTACTGGACATACCTGATTTCATTTTTTTACGAGAAGATGTCGGTCGAAATTGAGGACTAGTCAGACACTTTTACGCGCACAAGGTCTTTAAATTCAGAATTCACAAATGAAACAAGTAACCCCTCATCTGTTTGCAAACACATATTTATAGCCCACAATCCCAAACGACGAACCTCTTCCCGCCAAAACCATACCACAGACCAATCGACACCATCATTGCAAAAGATATGACACTTCAAAACGACGGCGCCAAAACTTTTTCGATTTGACCAACTGACACCCTTTCACCTACCTTCTGACGGTTACAAATTATAAGCCTTAACACTGTTCACCACACTTAAAGGTTGGGGGACTGGTGTATCACACCTAGCCGGTTCCGCTAGCTTATCAACACATATCATCCTTGACCGACAACCCATATCGGACAAGGCTGGGGGACTGGTGTACCGTACCTAGCCAAACTCGATCAAGTAAACAATGTGCATATCGAGACCGCCAAGTACCCAGGTTAGGCCAAGTTAGCCTAACTTGTACCGGTTTTAACCTAACCTAAATGTCTAAGAGGACAACCTGCACCTCATATCACCAACAAAAGCCATCTAGGCAAGTAGTCGGTCTAGACCGACTACTCGAGCATATCTGGTAAGGTTAAGGCCCAGGCCGACTACTCCAATAAACTTAGCGAAAATCGAAGCCCCCGTGTTCAATAGGTCTCAAGGGCCTGGGTTAGGGCCCAGGTCCACTCATGGCCCAAACTAGAGCCCAAGTCAAGGCCCAGCCTATGAAATGGTCAAACGTCATTAATGCTCTATAAATACATGTGGACCCCATCATTTAAAGGTACACATTCATTAATCACTGATTTGACTCTCTGAGAGCTTTGACTTACTTGAGCTTCGAAGACTCTTCTGCAGATAACCCCTGGGTTCAAGCTGACATGTATCGACTGGGAAGAGACCAACTAAGAAGATAGCGGACTAAGTGGTAAGGTGACGCTTGTGCCTAACCTATCTTATTATTTGTTCTCTGCAGGAACATTTAATATTATAAATAGATCTCATTAAACGTTTAAAATCAGAATAGGTAGTTAATGAAACTTAATGGGATGTTTAATATAATTTTGTCATATTCACCTAAATTAATAATTAGATTGAATAGATTCATTAAATGGAATAATTATTAGAATCGTAGCGGAGATGTAAAAGTAGAAATAACGTATCTGATTAGCACAATTGGCACATTTATTGCAACACATTCAATTAGTTTCGTATTGGTCTATAAATAACCTAGGCCAGGGATCCATCAACTCACAAGAGAAAAACAAAGAGAATAGAAGATCTTTGCATAATGGCTCTTAAGATGATGAATCAAAACATTCTTTTGGGAATGATATGCATTGTTTTCGTTTTGGCTTCAGGTGCTTCAGGTAACAAAAGTAACAAAAACCACAAAAAATAAGTTCGAAAATTGTTTCAGAGTACTAATTCCTTGGTGTGTTGTCAAATTTCCAATTTTTCATTGTTACTTTCTCCTATAATTAGAAATTTCCTCTATTTTTTTTTTTGAGAAATTGTTTCATGCCAATTTTCTTATTATCCTGTAGACCTAATTTTGTTTTTTATCAATAACAGTTAATCATGAGTTTTTGTTAGTGAAAAAATTAAATTCCCACCCTCTTCCACTCTTTTTTTTTTTGTTTTTTTTTCTGAACTCCTTCAAACTCACCTTATTTCTTCGTACTTTGTAGATCTAATATTAATTTTGATACTTGTATTTATAATAACTATTCAACCTTTCTTCCGGTTTATTTTTATTTTAGTGTAACTTTTATATTCTTTTAAAAAATTTAATGTAAACTTTTCCGTTTAGAAGCCAGAGGTAACGATGATGATTCAGAAGTTCTCAGAAGTTCAACCGGACTTTCAGAAACAATCTCATCCCCTTGAGCTGTTTTTTATTTTTTAGTGGAAGTAGAAACTGTATTGAATCTTAAGAAAAATATGTATAAATCACATTGAATTAAAAATAAATTGAGTAAAAACATCAATACGTTGGAGATTCAACATCAATAAGGCGTTTCTATTTTTTAGTGGAAGTAGAAATTGTATTGAATCTCTTAAAAAAATTGCATAAATTCTATTGAATTAATAATAAATTGAGTAAAAACATTAAATAATTATTATAGATATGTTGGATATCCGATATCAATTAGAGATAAGCCGAATTTATAGTATATAAATTAGTTGCAAATTTCACCTTACAAGCTAATTTGGTAAAGTTGAATTAAGCTTAAAGTTAACACGGTATCAGAGTTATGAGTGAAAGTCTATCATAACTAGATTTGTTATTTGTTCGGCCTATTGTATTACCCGTTATCAGGGAATTTGTTGTTTGTTGAACTTATCATGTCACCCACTATTAAACTGTTATCAGATTGTCTATTATCGTCTCATGCTCGAGATAGATATATTTCAGTGTAACGGGATATGTTAAAGATCTTATACTCATTAGGAATAAAACGAATTTATAACATATAAATAGGTGTAAACCTCATTTTATAAGTCAATTTTGTGAAATTGAATTACGTTTTAAAGTTAATTTTTTAACAAAATATAAAGATAAAAAGAGATTATGTTGTTAATGTATTAATCTTTTAATTTTATCCTAATATATTTTGTTCACTGGATTAAAATTTTAATTTCATGAAAAGAATAATCAAGAATACTCAATTATAATTGACATATGTATGTTTTTTTTTTAGGGCGAGCAACAAGTGATGGAACTGCTTGGAAGTATTGCCTTAATCCTGGTGAGGGGAATTGTCCAAACAACGCTGCTTGTAACCAATATTGCTTAAGCCGTCCCTTCCCTGGGGGTGGTTCCTGTATCGAAAACCTATGTTGCTGCAGCGCATAGAAGTTTGTTTTTGTTTTTCTACTTTAATAACAGAGATATAATAAAATTGTTTTAAATAATGTGTCCAACTCAAGATGTATAATTCACTGCATTCAGTACCACGTGTTGCACGAATTTATTTTATTCACAATTATTTCAAGAAAACATAAAACCACAGAGAACATTAAGTACTTTCAAATTTTAAAACATTAACAAAACAGAGAAGAAATTAGAATTTACAAAATCTAATAACTTGTAACTTAAGTAATTTCGTAATAAATATTGTGTCTAACTGTATAAATTATTATGAGTTTAAGATGAATTGAAAGTTTTATATTAGGTAAAAACTAAGTTGAAGCATTCTTTTTTGTCCTAATTTTTATTGAAATATTACTATGTGATCCTTTTTTTTATTCAAGTAAGTCATATTTGCGGAAACGATTCAATTATATCATTTCTGTTAAATTTACACATATAACGTTAAAGAATTAAAGAGATATCACATATCAATTCATATATTTTAATTATTTATGTTATTATTTTGTATTTAATCCAATTTTTATATTTATTTTTTAATTTAATTTTGTCTTTATTTTTTTAAATAGAACAACGTTATTCTTTCTTTCAAGATCAAATTTATTTATTTTTATGTAGAACACAAATGTAAAATCAGATAAAATATTATTAAAATATAAAACAAAAGCTATCATCATTTTTTTAAAAACAATAAGTAAGCATGAATAAAAATAAAATGTAAACGTTGTGGATAAAAAAAAACTCGTTAATAAGTTTCCAATACATTCACGCGGGAACCGTTTATTATACAGCTTAAAAAAGTAGTCTTTTTTCCAAAATAATAATTTTAAAAGATATTTTTTAATAGAATTACTGAAAAAATATTTCTTTAAAGGTTAAATATATTTGAGCTCCTCAATGCGAAATTGAAATTCGTTCTTACCTAAAACATTGATACATTTCGATCCTCAAACTTTAAAAATGGATAAATATAATGTTTTTAATCCAATTATGTTAATTACATTGTGAGAGTGATAAGACCTCTTACCAACAATAGTGCAAAATCTTGTTTTTAACTCGCCTTATATGTTTCGGTTGTCTAGAAACCAAAGCATATAATGGCGTGGTGGCATTTTTGTAATTCCTGCAAACATTTATGCCTCGGTTCACTTTTCACCCGAAGCCAAAAACGGTTTTATGCTTCGTTTGCAAAAAATCGGTGCCAAAAAGTGTAATATGCTTCGGTTCAAGAGACCCGAAGCCAAAAACTTGGCTAAAATTTCAAAAATGCCACTGATCGTTTGATGTTTGGCTCCGTGTGTTACGGAAACTGGTGCCAAAAGAGTTTTATACCTCGGTTAAAAATAGAACCGAGGCCATATCCTTTACTTAGGGCACAAAATCGTGAACCATTTCACTGTTCTTTTTCTTCCCCGCGTGCCTGCACTTCATTCTCTCTTCTCTCTCTCTCGGGGACAATGACCACTACTTCGGCGAACTCCTCTGCGGCCATTGCTTCATGATGGTGGATCACACTTTGGTTCGCGACCTCCCTCTTCTTCGTTCATGGCAGTGGCTTTAGCGAGGGTGGTGACCTGCGACGTCTGCTTTGCAACGTGGTGGTTCGTCGGGGCGGCCTAATTTCGTGACGCAAACAACCTCTGGTTTGGGTTTTGTAGGTCTCACTTCGTGTTAGAGCTTCTGGTTCTAGTTTCATCTGTAGGTAAAGGATTTGTCGCGGTGGTTTCGTCTTCTCGTGACGGTGGAGGCGATAGTGGCTCAGGCGCGATGTGTAGTGTTATTCACACGAGGGTTTCGCACCTACATTTCATTGGTTTTGGTTTTCTACAGGTGGTGCGCATTGTTCCTAGCGGTTTTGGTTGTGTGTTTACGATGGTTGCCAATATGGTTGCTGCTGATTTCGACGGTGGTGTCACAGTGACACAACAGGTGGAGCTATGTTGCTTTATGGCTTCGGTTCCAGAGACCCGAGGCAGAAAAGTGAATATATGGCTTTGGTTCCAAAGACCTGAGGCCAAAAGCCACCCCTTTTGGGCTCACCCCAATATGCCTCGGTTTTGGAACCGAGGCAGAATACAAAAAAAAAACGGGGCCAAAAGCCCTTACTACACTGGTGAAATCATTCTCTCATACCAAGACATACACTATTATTAATCAACACTAGGGATTTCCCATGAAATTCCCTATTTTCAACTTGTTCATTCATCACAATTACAATATATTCAGTTCATATCATAATGAATTTCATAATCATGCCTCATATCACTCATATAAGAAATAAAATATTCAAAACCAGTAAAACAACTGAAATAGGGCTTCAGCGCTCAACGCCCATTTGTCTCGCAATTTTGGGTGCTCAACGGTAAAACTGGCGCTTAACGCTGAAGACTTGAAATACCTCCAAACCGATAGAGGTCCCCAGCACTTGGGTGTCGCTTAGTAGCGCTCAACGTTGGTCGTCTTGCAAATTTCGATGCTCAACGGTGAAAACGGCGCTCAACGTCACACCAGAAAACAACGTAATCACTTTTAGATTTTTGAGCAATTTGTACCTATTTCATGACTCTATTTAGTACTCCTACTTCATACATTGGAAGAAAAGGTTTTAAATTTGCAGCAAGTAGTACCAATTAGACTCATGATCCTAGTTCCAATTTTTCAATTTTCCCCAAATTCAAACAATGCACAAGGATTTCAATTTGTCAACCACAGTTCAACATATTACCAGCAGAATCATCCACAAATTAGTTCAACAAAATAGTTCAAAGCGTCAATATATTACACCACCCACATCAAACATACTATTCAATCGCTCTAAAAGTTTATTAGCTTCTCTTACCCGAAAAGACAACTATGCTGACCCAAAAGGGTACTAAACCCTCCTTCGAGTTTATAGAGTTTGCAATTCAACCTAGAAATAATTTAATCACGATCATGGAGCATAATCAAAACCACTGATCAAGGAGAAATCATAGAGAGAACTTAGATAACACATGTGGTCTAAGTTTTTCCACATGCGTTGAATTGAAACCAAAGAGAGAGAAAAAGGGTAGAAAATGAACATACTCAGTTTGAGAAATTGATCAGGCAAGTTTAGACAGGTCGCCTCAAGGGTCACCTTAGCGGTCTCTGATCTTCAAACAAATGAGTATAGAAGTGAGAACTCTAGAGTTAAAGTTTTTGGAGAGATGAAATGTTTATAACTAATGAAACTCGTTTATATAATTTCTATTTATACTTTTTCTTAATATTAAAATAATTGAGTATCATTATTTTAAACACTCTATCAATTCTAAATTACTATTTTCTAGGTTCTTACATTTGTTGGCACAAGCAAGCTTGGAGCAAAGAATTGATAAAGCCTTATGCATGAAGATCACATGTGGTTGATAAAGATTAATGAGGATCCACTTAGAGATTAAGTTTTTAGTGTGTTAAATCTGGAAATAATATGTTAAATGTAACGTTTTGGTGTTATATCATGTTGGTAGGCTATATGACATAGGTCATATGTCTTGTTAGCCTTAGTGTGTCTCTTTTAATCTGTTAAAATGGGTTTTAATAGGTTAAAAGGCTTGCAGTATTTAGTTTCAAGTATGAATGCATTCAGTCAGTTGAATTATTTTTCAATCGACTGATTTCACTTAAGTCAAGTGAAATCAGCTAACTGTATGAAAGATTCAATCGAATGATTTCACTTAAACCAAACTATATATGTTGTGTTTTCGAGAGCAGAGTTAAATTTTTGAGTTTTTGAGCGTAAAATTTTGTCATTCTTCTCTGGAAAACTCTCTCTTTCTCTCTCTACAATACACAACTGCAATGTGAAGTTTGAAGATCTTGGTTGATATTGAAGGCATTTTGGCTTATGAATAGCTTGAAGAACACATGTATTGTTAGTTAGGGAGAGCCATCATCAAGTTTGGATGTTCTTGTGCCTCTGGTTGTTTTGCCTGATGTGATTTCAAGTCTATAAGTGTGATTCTTGCAGGGTAGTTGTCTAGATTTTTATGTGAGTTTAAAAGTCTATTCTTGGTTTTTGATTTGTAAAACTTTTGAATATAGTGGTAACCAGGCTCAGGTTGTCCTGGTAAACTGGATGTAGCTTTGTGATTGCGTGAACCAGTGTAAAAACAATTGTGCAATTCTCTTTCCCTCATCTCACTCACTTTGAATCACTTTAAAATCTCAAGAAAATCAAGTAATCCACTCTTTGTTGTGTTTTAATGCGTTCTTGTGTAATCTGAGGCTGTATAACAATTAGAAATATTGATTGGAACAAGTCTTGTATGTAAAAGATTGTTGTTTGAGTTAAATCTGCAAATTCTGTATTCTGCATAAATTCCTAGTATTTTAGCCGATTGATTTGTCTTTTTAATTGACTATTTCATAGCTCAAGAACAAATTAGTCTGCTATTTTATTTTTTGACCGATTGAAAGTATACTGGTCTGCTGCTTTTACATCCTAACTTTCTAGTATATTTGATTCAGTTGAAAAGAGTTTTAAGTTGGCTTAAATTGCCAATTCAACCCCCCAACTTAGCTTAAATCACCATTTCAAAACTAACAACATTTTCCTAAATAACAAAAATTTTCGGCCTAAAAAATTGAACTTACTAGAGAACAAATGCCGATATGAATTTCTCATATCCTCCTCTATCTCCTAAGTAGAATCACTTGTTCTCCTATCGCAAATGACTTTAACTAGGCTAATTGTCTTTCCCCTAAGTTGCTTCATTTGATGATCCTCTATACCAATAGGTTGCACCTTCACTAAGAAATCTTCTTTAACTTGTACATCTTCCACTTCTAGCACATGAGAAACATCCGACAAATACTTCCTTAGCTGAGAGACATGAAAAATCGGGTACAGATTAGCCAACTGAGGAGGCATAACAATGTCATAAGCCATTGGTCCAACTCCACTCAAAATCTGATATGGACCAATAAACTTAGGAGAAAGTTTCATTGAACGAATGACTTTTCCCACCTCAGTGGTTGGAGTCACTCTTAGGAAAACGTGATCTCCAACAGCAAACTCTAGTGGCCTCCTCCTCTGATCAACATATAACTTTTGCCTACTTTGAGATGCATTCATCCTTTCTTGTATCAGTTTCACTTTCTCTATGGTCTGTTGTAACAACTTAGGTCCTACCAAAATGGCTTCTCTATCCTGATACCAACACAGAGGGGTTTTGCATCTTCTACCATATAGAGCCTCATAAGGTTTCATACCAATGCTTGCTTGATAGCTATTGTTGTAGGTAAATTCGACCAAAGGTAACACTTAATCCCATCCACCTAGATGATCCAACACACAAGCTCTCACCAGATCTTCCAATGACTGAATTGTCCTCTCAAATTGTCCATTAGTTTGAGGATGGTAAGCAGAGATCAAAAACCCCAACAAAACTTCCCACTTATTTGCACATGGGTCCCCACTTGTGTGTGACAGTTAGTGTGGTAGTTTTTTCAGTAAAGATGAATCTAGTCCACTATTTTGTTCTTCATAATCAATTAAATATAATTACCTTGTTCTCCTCACTGCATTGACCAATTTCAAGTCATTTACTCCTCATTTTGTAGTCCTCTCCACGAGCACAACAAAAACAAAATTTATACTTACAAAAGACCAAATGGAGTACGATATCTCAACTAACAGAAACAATAGAATGGAAGAAGCCTACACCCCATCCACGAAAGAACCAACCACAAAGTGGCGAATGCCCTACATTATTTGAATGAAGACAAATCGTCGATGATTGCAAGAACGAACCAAACACGCAAGCACACTTAAAAACCACTAATTGTCGTGGAGAACACAAACCTCACGCCCTGCTTCTTTGTTTGTTGAAGTTGATTCTCTTTGCCAAAGGTTTGAACTTTTGGGGTTCGTCTGTCGTCTGCCAAAACTTAAAGTTTTACCTCTTTTCCCTTACACGTGTGACACTTCCAAAGAAAATGAAAAAAGGAAAGTAAATGGATACGTCAACAGTGTCAAAAGTGAGTTTAAATATCATTTTCGGTTAAAATATCATTGTTGGATATTTAAATGGTTTTTCCTATAGTCGTTCAACTAAAATCGATTCATATTACGATTCATTTGAATAATATATATGATCAGTATTAAGTTTGTGCCTAACTATAAGTTGCAAATGTCCATAACAAAAAAAGTTAGCATACTCAACACGTATAGATAACTAAATATTTCAGAATTTAAATTTGAACACTCTTACATTAAATCTTTTTTCATTATTTTATAATAGCTTGCAAATTTATATCAATTCTTTAAAACAAAAACAATATCAATTCAGAATAAAACTATTTAAAAATCATCACTTTCTATAACTAGTTTTCCAATTTCAATCTTTAAAGCAATCAACTCTTCATTCACCAAGCCATACATTTCATTTCACAACCATTAATACTACTCATTTGACAACCCTCAAATCACAAATTCATCATTACCCAATGAATAAAAATATTTGTAAAATATATTATTTAAAACTATTACAAATACAAACTTACTTTACAGTTCCATATCCCCGAAAATATATGACAAAAAATTACACATGCAAACTTACTTTACACTTCCGTATCCTCGAAAATATATGACAAAAAATTACAAAAGTGTAGCTTTTTAATTTAAAAAAAAAAATTACCTCCCAAGATCTTGTTAGAAACCTCATTAATTGTTTACAAACCCTAATCTTTGTTTTCTTCTCCATATAAAATTCAAAACTTTGTCCTAAACGTAAAATCAAGAAAAATTTCATCCCTATAAAAGTAATTACTCTGACTTTAGTTTACGTTCAATTTCACAAATGAAAAACAACATATATCATTGCTAAAGAGATACATGCATTACTATGAATGACAACCATATCAAAACACACAAATCAAAACACAACATCAACAAATTTTGTTTTCTCTATTTTATAAGTACTAGTAGTAAAGATTAATTTTACATAGGCACAATTTTCTACCACAACTTAATGTCTACTACTACCCAATTGTTCTATTCTACATTTCCTTAACACAAACAAACAATGCACCAACTTAAACACAAAAATCATTGTTTGGTTTCTAATGAGTAATGTTGGACAAATTACCCACCAAAGAACATAACAATACAAACAAAGAATCGAGTGAAATAAGCAACCTACTATCATCAAACCCACACCGTTAACCTCTAGAGAACATCCTCTAAAATGCAACCACTACGACTGAACCCTAAACTCCATATACAACAACAGTTTGCACTAGGAAAATTACAACAGGAAAAAAACCAATGAATTAAGAACAACATACTCCCAAATCCAAAATCACAACAAAAGGGGACAAACGAAACCTCAAAACACTAAAATAATTCATAGTCACACCCTTAAGGCTAAAGGACATCAAACCTCTATTGACAACATAGGTTCTTGCATATCTTAGTTCAAACCTTCTTGCACACCTTGGGACATAGAAAAAGGGACACCAATGGACGAAGAGTGAATGTGAGACGCTCATAGTTTACCAAACTATCCGCCTCTCTATAAGTTTGTGAGACCCATAATTTCATAAAAGAAAATAATAAACTCTCTAAGTGACCCAATATCAAATGAGAGTAACACTCAAACAAGTATGTTATATAATAAGATAAAAGGCACGTGATTTCGTAAAAATCGAAACATTTGAGAAAATAATATTGCTTTAGGAAAATGATTAGTTGACTCCTATTTCTTACTACTTTTTCTACCACATGAAGTGGCAGGACGTGTGGCATTTTAATATTGATTTTCAATTCATTTTTTAGTTGTCCATGGTGTGAGAGGAAATTCAAAGTGCATTTTGCTCATGACTATGTTTTGAACTTAAAATTCTCAATTCTGGAAGCTACCATTTTCGGACATTCAATTTTGATATGTTCTTGTTTTTCATAGTTGTAACATGTAAAATTGGAAGAGTTTGATTCATTGTGTTTGGAAGTATACCTCTTGGGATTACCTTTGATACCTTTCCTTCTAAGATACTTACCAAACCTCTTGACAAGGAGATTCAAGTTTTCACTTTCACTTGATTCAGCCACCTCATCCTCAGGTTCCTCAGCTTGTTTAGAATTGTACCTCCTTGATTTACCTTTATTACCTCTTCTTTTGAGAAATTTCCCAAACCTTTTCACAAGAAGATTCAAGTTCTCATTGTCACTTGATTCGACCACCTCATCCTCGAGTTCATCATTCCTCTTGGTGCTAGTCTTCAAGGTTATGTTCCTTACCTTTTTCTCACTTGACTCAAGCTCATTAAGCCTTTGCATCTAAATCTCATGCTCCCTAAGCTTGCCAAACAATGCAGTTGTAGTCAAAGTGGATAGATCTCTTGTTTCTGAGATAGTCGTGACCTTTGGTTGCCAAGATCTATCAAGACATTTCAGCACCTTGATGTTTAACTCTTCTTTGTCAAATTCCTTACCCAAACCCATGAGATGGTTGACTATGTGAATGAATCTCTTTTGCACATCCGTTATAGACTCTCCTTGTTTCATCTTGAATAGCTCATACTCTTGAATCAAGACATGCTTCCTTGCTCTCTTAACATCATTGGTTCCTTCATGAGTCACTTCAAGAACCTCTCACATTTCCTTGGCACTCTTGCATTGTGAAAAACAAAAAAACTCATCCATGTTGAGAGATGAAGTGAGGATATTCTTTGCATTGCAATCATATTGAGTTATCCTCCTTTCTTCCTCATTCCATTGAGTCCATGGCTTATCAACCTGCACATTTTCAACAATATGCTTAGGAGTATATGGTCCATTTATGATTGCATCCCATATCCCTTGATCTATTGATTCAATAAAGATTTTCATCTTAATTTTCCAAAATTGGTAATTAATGCCACTAAACATAGGGGGTCTATGAATTGAGGCACCTTCAGCAAAGGGTAACTTGTTTTCAGCCATCTCAAATAGTTCAAAACAGATTTAGGACCTTACTTGAGCAAATTTCAAGTACCTAGCTCTGATATTAATTGTTAGTTTTGAAATGGTTGAAAAACCAAGAAGGGGGGTTGAATTGGCTAGTTAAAAATTTAGGTTATCTTTGCAAGCTAAACACCACCTTTAATTGAATCAATTAGATCACAAAGTTAGGATGCAAAAGGTGTTGGACAGTATATTTTCAGTCGATCAAAAAGAGAGTTAACAGATTGATTTTACTAAACAAATTCTGTTATGGTATAATCAATTGATTGAAACAGAAAACAATCGACTGAAATACTGGTAAAAATGCAGAAATGCAAATTCGAGTTTTAAACTAGGAACTATGCACAAGAATGATCAAGACCAGTTCTAAATGATTATACAAACATGCTCAATACTACAGATGTCATGAAACCATGCAAGAACATGAAAAAGATGATTAAAGCATAAGTTCTTTAAACTTTAAAATTAAAATGCAACAGAGAAAGGTTAGAGAAGAGAGGAGACCACGAGATTTTTATACTGATTCACTTAAACCTGAGCTACATCCAGTTTGTTAAGGCAACCTGAGCTTGACTTTGCACTATTTCAAAAGATTTAAAAAGTATCCACCCTTACACTTTCAAAATATACAAAAACACCATAAAAGACTCTTGAATAACTCTTGAATCACATAAAAATCACACCAGCACAACAAGAACCCTCTTGCAAACCTGGAAAACCACCAAGCACACATACAAAGCTTGAGAAAGATCAAATCTCAGTGGTAGCACAACCCAGCCTACCACAAACAACTTTCTCCAAGCTTCAAACCAAGCCAAAAGCTCCAAGAATTAATCCAATATCAATCTTCAACTGCTGCAAGCTATATAATCACGAAGGAGAGAGTTTCCACAAGTTTCCAAAGCAATTTCACGTTCAAAACTAATCAACATACCTCTCTTTTGAAAATCACAACTTTTATAGTCAAACTATTACGAAATTTAACAGGTTGATTTCCAAATCAATCGGTTTATTTCACTTGACTTAAGTGAAATCAGTCGATTAAAAATAAATCAACTTATTGAATTTGTTGCAGTTTAAGACTAATGTAGCCAACATTTTAACTTGTTAAAAAACCCTTCAACAGATTAAAATAGACATTTTAACTTGTTGAAAATCCATTCAACAAATTAAAAGACACACCTAAGACCAAAAACATCTAATTAATGCTATAAGGTCTACAACATGAATTACAAACTTAAAATACACTTTCTAAATGATGTAACTACATGAAGAGCACACGTTCCAGCCTTGATCAACATGAATACCATCAAATCTCCTTTTCTTCATCAATGTAGACTTCATTGCAACGGTAATGGCTTCAAGATAGTTCAAAAGAGCTTCACTCAAACTTCATCAAATCTTCAAGAAGCAAACCACCTTGGCTTCACATGTCAACAAAATTTTGTGCGTCCAATCGGAATCCATCGAAGAATCCTCCTAGGAAGAAACAATCCCGAAAGTGGCCATCGTCTAATCCCTTTTAGTTTCATGGTACTCGTCCTCCAATTTGAAAATCAGGTCTGCCATTTTCGAACTCAAGTTGTGCACACAAATAAAACACCTCATCCTAGTTCTTCTAAACCAAATATATGTGCATTTGGGGAAAAACTTCCCTAGCCCATTTTGAAAATTAACTTGCAGCCCAAGATCAATTATGTTGTAACCCACAAAGGACTTTTTGCACAAATAAAAAAAATTACAGATTTGGAGCCAAGCTGTGCACACTAATACCACACTCCAACACAGTTCTTCTAAACCAATTATAAGCGAATTTATGAAAAAACTTCTCTGATCCATTTTTGAATTTAACTTATAACCCAAGACCAATTAAGTTGCAACCCACGAAGGACTTTTTGCACAAAAATAAAATTATAGATTTGGAAAGTGCAACTAGAAACATAATTTCCTCCCATACTTGGTGGACCCAAGCTGTGCACACCAATGCCACACCCCATCCTAGTTGTTCTAAACCAACTATAAGTGCATTTGTGAAGAAAACTTCCCTAACCCATTTTTTAATTTAACTTGCAACCCAAGACCAATTAAGTTGTAACCCATAAAGGACTTTTTGCACGAAAAAATTTACAAATTTGGAAAGTGTAGTTGTGTACACAATTCCCTCCCACACATGGTGGATCTTAATTGTGCACATCAATAACACACCTCATCCTAGTTGTTCTAAACCAAATATATGTGCATTTGGTGAATAACTTCCATGGACCATTTTGAAAACAAGTATTTCTACCCGTGCAACGCACGAGTTTTAAAAATTGTAATATATTTAATAAATTAATTTTAAATTTTAAGTATAGTTAAATTTAATATAAATATTATATTTTATAAAAATAAATAATAATTTTTTAATTTGTTTTATGATTAACATATATTTAAGTTATTTGTATATATTTTTAATAAAATGTATTGTATATAATTATTTGTACCCATATATAATTTTAAAAATTATACAATTATAATTAAATTTAATATAAATAATTTATTTTATAAAATTAAATAATAATATCTTAATTTTTTATTATAAAAAATTATTTATGTTATTTATATATTTTTTTCAGCAAAAAATATGTTATATATAATTATTTTAAATAATATACCGAGTTAATCAAAATTAAGAAATAAAGTTTAGTTTTAAATAAAATATTGATTTGACAATGTAGAAAAACGTAAATATTAGATTCTCAAAAAAAAATGATGAACAATATAAAAATTGTTGATAAGACTATTTAAAAATATAAAAGTTAGATGACACAAAAAGTTTCTAGTTATGACTTTATATACCTATCATCATCAGTTAAGATTTTCTAATGTCTTGTATGCGATAAAATGTTTTGGTAATTAAAAAGACTTTTAGTTTTTCATTTATACTTTTTTAAATTTATTTTTCCAATGATGTTGAGAAAAAAAAGGACGTTGGTGGTATGATAGTGTTGATATGGTTATATAGCATCTATACATAACACATCTACAAAAATTTTTTGGAAGGATGAAAAAGGTAAATCCTTTTGAAAAATATATATTATATACTATAAATTATGCATATCTATTTTGTACTGTATACATTGGACAATTTATTAACAACTATTTGCATTTTATTGAACTAAATGATCAGTGAAAAATAACATTTTTAGTTTACTTCGTAAAGATGCTTTGAAAAAATCTAAAGGTAAATTTCTTTTAAGAAATAAGTTTGCGAATGAGTAAGTAAAAACTTCGCAGAAGCTGTTTGGTTTTATTAAACTAAACAGATTAAAAAAAATTAATATGTCAAATTAATTAATACACTAACATAATAAAGAAAGTATAATGGAGTGAATTTCCAAGAAAAAATTAATAAAATATAAGATTACATGTCATTTGATATTAATATTAATATTAAAAATAATTTTTAAAAACATTTTCAAATAATATTCTAAAATGAAAATCAAATAAAAAGTTATAATTTAAAATAAAAAACATTACAAATAATAATTTAAAAATAATTTAAATAAAAGTAATAATTACAATTGAAATAACAAATATTAATTACAATTTTATAAATATATAACAAATTTGTTTCTTTTACAAAAATGGGTCATTTTGACTATTTTTTATAAAAATGGGTCAGTTTACTAATTAATTACATGAAATATCAGTTTACTAATGATTTGACTTTTTTTTATTTAATTTTAACTTTTATATATTTTCTAAAGTTTTATATACTTTTTTAAAATTTTTTTTTAATAAAGTGTAATAAAAGATTTTAATTTAGAGTAAATCCAAATGTAAAATTCATAAGTAAACAATAATAATAATAATAAAATAATAATTGATTAAAATATATTTATTAATTTAAATAATAATATTAAACAAAATTAATATTTTTAACATTAATGATAATAATAATTAATTAAAATGTATAATAATTGATTAATTAATAATAGTAATAATTACAATATTACTATTAATGATTTAAAAATAATTAAAGAAATAAATTAAAATATAATATAATAGTAGGTTATAATTATAATAACAATATTAATAGTAATAATAACATTAACATTTAAAAAAATTGTTAAAATGAAATATAATTATTTGATAGAATTATAGTTATGATAATAGTAACAGTAATTATGTTAATAATAATTAAGACAGAAGAGAGATGGTGTGAAATATTTAAATTTTTTATTCAAAATCAAAGATATGAATTTTTTTAATAATTGTAAATATAAGAACTTAAATTTTTTTAAAATAATTTAAATTTAGAGAGTCCAATTTAAATTAGAAATTCAATAAAAATATTGTATACTTGAAGACCAAATTACGAACGTTTCCATTTAATAATCTACTATATATAAAAAAAATGTAAAGTAGTAAGTTTCAATTTCGAATTCACTTATGTAAAATGCAAATTTCAACCATGGAGAATATAGACAGCTAATTCAATAATTAAATGCACATTAGGTGATGGTGGAAGATGAGAAGTAATTATGGCAAATTGAAAGGTTTTGACACGTTTATAAAGAGATTAAATTAAAAAAAATAAATTAATATTAATTATAAATTATAATACATTAAATCAATTAGGTTGTAGAAATATGTAAAGTACATTGTATCTATATGGATGTGGTAGATGTGTAGATAATACTATAATGTTTGGAGGTGAATTGAGTGCCACAAAACATCATTGTAATGTTGATATTTAAAGTTTTAATAATTATTAATGCAAACATCTTGGAATAGGTAAACTAATTCTTGAGAAAGTGAGAAGTGTTTGATGTGCATTTATTGGTATAACTATTATTCATATTCAGAAAAATTCTTGATATTCTTTCCAACACTAATTTATTTGGTGGGAACATGCAAAGTAAAAAGTTGTTCATAATTAATGTTTTCAGACTTTGGGTTGAAATGCACATAGATATATGGCATTGCATTGAGACACAAAAAATAATTACTTTCTTAATATGTCATAATTAATGAGAAAGATGTCTTGGAAGAGAGAAAACTTTCTTAAATTTTGAGAACCATGAGTTGTCAGTGCACGGAGTCCAATTAATCAGTGATGGATACTTGAAGTAACGTTGGAAAAATAAAAAATTAGTTTTGATTGTTGTTAATATTAATTACTTCCTTGGAAGATGAAAAAACTTCTTGAAGAAACCTACATTAAACTTAAAAAACAAATTCTTATGTTAGGTTGGTATTTCATGTAATACATTTTTTATGTGAGTGATAAATATTTTATATAATAAAGATAACTAAACTTAAATTTTAAAGTTCATTATTTATTATCCAAATTACAAATTATAAAAAAAATTGATAGATAATGTGAATAACTATAGATAATGTGAAGAAAATGGAATTAATATATTAATATTAACATTACTAAAGTAAAAATAACACTTAAAAGTGACATAGTACTTAAACACATAGAACTTTAATATTTTCATTATATCTAACATCATCACACTCAAATACAATATGAAAATCTTCTTCTAAGTCATTAGAAGTATAAACCTTCTTCCACATGCTTCCTAGTTTACATAAAAGATAGACAAAATGCATACAAATGAAACGTTTTAACCTATTAGAGAAGTCATTAGCATACACTTTTAAATACAAATTTTTTAGTTTAGATCTAAACCTGAACAATTCATATTATCATGTTTTTGTGAAAATTGCAAAGATAAAAAGAAAATATGTTATAAAAATAAATTTATTTGATATGAAATGTTAATCATTTCTGGCTTGGGTGTGACATTAATTACCTACAAGACATGTTGGAAGATGAAAAACATTTATTCAGCAATGTAAATTATCATATACATTGTAATACAAAACACAGTTTATCATTGCTACAAATTAAATTTCTTCATTATTTTTTAAATTATATTTAAAAAATTTTGAAATGCAAAAAAAAGCCTAGTGTCAATTACATGACGGTTTTATATGGCATTAATTACATCAATTAAATTACAAATATTATTAAGTGCTATTTCAAAAGTAATTACTTTTCAAATTTTAAATAGAAAGAGATTCCATGAGTTGGAATTAGAAAAGATTTCATAATACAAAGAGATTTTGCAAATGTTTCTTGAGCAGTGTGAAATGTCATATTATCTTGGAATACGTTTACATTGAATGTAATTGTAATCTTGGAATATGAAAAACATTAATGACAGTAAAACATTTAATTTCTAATATTTTTTAATTTAATTAAATTCAATTTAATTCACTTATGTACTTATTAAAGAATATATTGTGATACAAAAAATCATATTAACATGATATCTTTAAAAGTTAAACAATATTTTAAAAAGTTCTTATTATTTATTTTTGTTCATTATTTTCATTAAAGATCTTAACAATTTAACTAATGACTCTTCTGAAAGTACATAAAATATAAAATAACAAAAAATGACAGGTTACTTAATATTTTTGAGAAGATAGTAAACTACATATATTAAAACAATGGTAGATTATAAAAAACTTTTACATGCATGCTTGTTTTTTCACTCACAACTTCGAAAATAACATTATCCTTCTCCTTTAGTGAGTCAAAGACACAAAACTTTTTCTAGCTGCGACCTATCTTCACAGATGTTGTTGTTATCACAAAATTGCATTGGACTTGGTCTAGTGATCCATGGAACACAATAGTTGAAAGTCCACTGTTGCGAAAATACCTCACTAAGTCTTTTTTATTACGAAAAAACCAACCTGTATTCTTCAAACAAATCATTCATCTCCAAAAAAAAGGAATTATATTTAGTAGAAGAAGAAAAGATTTGACAGAAGTTGGAAGATAGAAAGCTTGTACCTTTCTGGTGTTCTTCAAACTTATTCGTCTAAACAAATTCTACCTTTGTATGAAAGACAAAAAAATTGTACCTTTGTTGTCTTCTTCGAGCAATTCATTGATCTGAAAGAAAACCTTCATTACTATAATGTTCTATACGCAAAAAAAATCTACAAACAAAGAAAACGTTCATTCATTAGAGAAAAAATACATAACAAAGTACAAAAAAATGGTAGAAGCAGAAAAGATCCGAGAGAACAAAAAAAGGTTGTACCTTTATTGTCTTCTTCAAACATGTCATCCATCTCGAATAAAAAATTCATTCATCACAGCAAAAAAAAACATGCAGAAGTACTTAAATCTGGTAGAAGTGGAAAACATAAGAGATAAGACGAAAAAATTGTATCTTTGTTGTCTCAAACAAATGAACGATCTACCAGATTTAAAAATATGTTGAGAAATTAAAAATTTAAATCAAAACTGAAGAATAAAAACTTAAAGAAATAAAATAAAAAATTAGATCTTAGAGAAGAAGAGAATATCAGCCAAAGTATAAAACTTACGTACCTTTATTGTTGTCGTCAAAGAGTAAAAAGTTGAAAGATTCAACCTTTACTATGTTCTTCAAATATTTGATTTGATCCACCTCGCAAAAAATATACATTCATCAGTTTAAAAAATAAAAAAATCATTCAAATCTTACAGAAGAACAAAGGATTCGACACAGTATAAAACTTTTTTACCTTTATTATCGTAGTAAAAGAGTGAAAGCTTCAAAGATTCAACCTTTATTGTATTTTTCAAATATTTGATCCACCTCGCAGAAAATATACATTCATCAGTTAAAACAAATCCAAAAACAATTTAGAATTAGAAACGAAATAATTGATCCAATACCATTGTGATTTTTGAACAGAAAATACCAAATCATGTTGCAAGTTTTGTGCTTCAGAGACGTGAATGTGGCTTTCAAGAGCTCTTAAATCTTTGATCTTGTCCAACACATGAATGTGGTAGAAGAACAACAATAATCAGAAGTTGTTACCTTTGTTTTAGTAGGGTCTAAGTCCTCAAGAATCTCAGAGGAAAACATTAACAACAAAAAAAGTATATATGAGAAGAACAAATCCATCCAACAATAGATCTAAGAAAAAAACCTCGATCCAACACATTTCGTCAACAAAGAAAATAAAATATGAAAAAAATTCACCGAACAAAAATAAGTAGATCTTAGAGAAAAATATCCATGAGAAACAAAAATAATAGAAAACAAAGTAGATATGAGAAGATGGTAGAAGAACGAAAAAAAACATAATTCTTGTTACCTTTTTTATATTCGTCAAGTTGCTCAAGGTTCTCGGAGCAAAATATCAACCAAAAGAGAGGTAGATCTGAGAAGAAAAAATCCATCGAACAATATACATGGAAAAGAAAATCTGAGAGCAAAGAAACCATTGAAAAGAGAAATAGATCTGAGAGAAAAACCTACATCTAACACGTCTCGTACCAAAAGAAAAGTAAATATAAGAACATGGTAGAAGAACAATAAAATGAGAAGTGGTTACCTTTTTTTAAGTCTCGTGAAGGTGCTCAAGAATATCAAAGGAAAAAATCAACCAAAACAAAAGTAGATTTGAGAAGAACAAATCCATACAACAGTAGATCTGAGACAAAAACCTCGATCCAACACATTTGGTCAACAAAGAAAAGTAGATCTGAAAACATTCACCCATCCAAAATAAGTAGATCTCAGAGAAAAACAACACTCGAAAATCATCAAGAACAAAGAAAGAACCCAGAAAATGTCTGATGTTTCTTTAAGACTCTTGCATGTCTTGGACCTCTTCATTTCAAGAATTTAAACAAAAAAAGTAAGCATCAACAGAAAAATCACATAGATAAAAGAAAATATAAGAAGAAAATGAACTCTTTGCTTGAGAAGAAGATGAACTCTTTGGCATGGTGTTATCTGTGAGTATGAAGATTATCTGGAAATCATGATGTTGCGTGCGACTGAGAAAGAGAGAGAAGAAGATGAAGAGGTTTTAATGTGTGTGAATTAGAAGGAGGGAGAATAAACTGCGGTTTGAATGTGTGTGTAAGACCCGTAGAATTTAATTAATTAATTAAATAATTAATTAATAAATACGGGAGGGGAAATAATTATGACATTAAATTATGGTTGGTATGACGTGGAAAAAGTACTAGCTCAAGTGGTTGAGAGTACTTAAATTGTGT
>Ga0214542_1006246_pt1 | contig 21895 bp, 10 predicted proteins | sample CNSS1metaG_FD_160096 | JGI IMG/M metagenome (GOLD analysis project Ga0214542, IMG submission 160096) | Root nodule microbial communities from cowpea collected in UCLA plant growth center, Los Angeles, California, USA - CNSS1 | ecosystem: Host-associated > Plants > Roots > Nodule | place: USA...
TGGTCTCAAATGGAAGATGACGAAATTGAATGATTTTAAAAAATTGGGTACTAAATTGAACCAAAAATTTAAATTGGGGTACTAAATTGAAAACAACTATTACACTGCCACGTGTCATGCTTGTAAGCTGTCATGTGGCACAATGATAAACTGACACGTGACAGTTTTTTAAATTTTTTGAAAAAAAATTAAAAAAAAAATAAAAATTTCATGGCTTGACACGTGTCCTGTACGGACACGGTGTTAACTCCAACTTAATGGAGATGACCAAATTGAACCTCTTTAGAAAATTGGGGTACCAAATTGAACATTCCTAAAGTTCGGGTACCACATTGAATTTTCCGAAAAAGTTTGGGTACCAAATGTATATTTATACCTTAATTTTTTTAATTTTTTTAAATTTTTTTTAAAATCTTTTGAAAAATAAAAAAAAATGTTTTTTCTTAATTAATTTTTTATAAGATTAAAACTAATTAAGTATAAATATTTTTACAAAATTAAGTACTAATATTTATATTTTTTTGTTATCAGTTTCAGACCAAATTTATTATTTGTATAAATGTTATACTAATCTTTTTTATTTATTGAAAATGATATTTACCACTAAATTTTAATATAAATATCAAATACTTAATTTCTATAAAAATTTTACACTTAATTACTTTTAATTTTATAAAAAATGATTTTTAATTATTTAAAAAAATTAGGTCAAAATTAAATCAAATGCACATAAGTAGGTATTAAAATGAAACAAAAAGACATATATGGGAGCTAAATCGAGATCAACACATCTAATAGTGACACTGACACGTGACATTTACAATGTCACGTGACACTGACAATGCCACGTATCACACACGAGGACCTGTGACATTTTTTTTTCAAAAAATTAAATAAAATTTAAAAAATCACGGACTGACATGTGGCACGTCGTTAACAACGTTACTTAACTCTGTTTGAAAGAGACCTAATTGAAGCACTTCTTCAAAATGTGGGATGCAATTGACATTTTTTAAAAACGGGTACCAGATTGACATACCTCTACCAAAGTGGGTACTATCCGAGTAATTAAACTTGAAAGAATTATATTCATTCATTTTTAAAGTTTAGAGACCAAAATGTATTAATGTTTCAAACATAAACAAATTCCAACATTGAATCAAAGTTCATGATTGAAAACATAATTAACCATTGATTTTATTATCTTATATATCAATTTTACTACCCATTTTTTTCTCATACATTTTGGCACATTTTACATATCAATCAATTTATCAATAAAAATATTAAAGAATGTAATTTATCTTAATACTTTCAATAGTATTAAAATATTAGTTTAGTTTCGAAAAATATTCTAAAAGTTAATTATTTTCTTTGAAAGTTTTCTGAAATTGATACGTGAGAAAACTTATTTTTTTATTAAAAATATATATATATATATATATATATATATATATATATATATAATTGAAATAAGTTTTACGTTCCAATATATTATCTAATTTTCTTTCGTGTGTATAATAAATTATTTTCAAATTGTGTATCTAATAAATTTTAGTTTAAGTTCATAAAAAATATTTATTTGTATTTTAATTCTAATATTATATTATATTTTAACTAGTTCTTACGATTTTTTTTTAATTTCTCTTTTTATCTATTAACTTATGTTTTTTTGGTAACTGAAATGCTTTTACCTTATATTATATGTGTATTATAGATAGATATATGTAACAGAAATAAGTTAATTTATTAACAATATAAATTACGTGATATATGTTTTAACTCAATTGATATATAAATAGTAAAAATTAAAAAGGAATTTAAATAAAATAATTTATTCTATTATATATCTAACTTTAGAAAAAAAAATATTGGGTACGTAAATATCAACTATATATTAGTAAGTGAATCTTATTGAAGTGTTTATATATGTATTTTTATATTTATTGATTGATTTGTACACACACATATATATATATATATATATATATATATATATTGATATTGATGATTAATTTTTTCACATTTACTTGTTCATAGACCTACTCCGTTGAAGTGGACCTGGTATCGGCCGAAAAGAAAACCTATTGACCCAAAGCACCGTGGGACGGTTAGTATAGAGCAAAAGTAAAACGCAAATTCAATTAAATTAAAGTAACTAACTCCCTGTGTCTAAAACCCAAACCCTCAATAGTGAATAGTAGTAATACTAAACCTTGTGCTGCCGCGCTTCCTCTTCTGCGCCGAACCATGGCGTCCGTGGATCCTCCAAGGAAGAAGAAGAAAGGACGATACGGCGTCGCAGAGTTGAAAACCCTAGGGAACCAGCTTCTCTCATCCGCCTCGCACATCAACAACCTCCCTCTTCTCCTCACATTCCTTTCCCCTTCTTCTCCTCCTCACCACGTCCTCGAATCCCTCCTCTCTCTCCACTCCTTCTTCCTCCCTCTTCTACCCAAGCTCCCTTCCTCCTCCGCCGTCGCTGCCTCCGCGGCTGCTCCCTCCGCCGCTGACCAGTCCGAGTTCATCTACCTCACCTGGCTCCGTTCCAAATTCGATGAGTTCCTCAAGTCACTCCTCGACATTCTTGCCTCGCCACAGTCCGACGAGACGCTCAAGGAACTCGTGCTAGACACGCTCATGGAGTTCGTGAAGGTGGCCAATGGCGGCGCCTTCCACTCCGCTTTGTACCACAAACTTCTCCTTAGCATTGTACGTTATGCCAATTTTGTTGATAAATTTTATTGTTGTTGTTGATGTTGTTGTTTCGATCTGATTTTGTTGGTTTTGGACTGTTGCTATCAGGTTCGCTCCACTAGTCCCGCTACGTTTTGTGTGGATCTTCTGGAGTCGAAGTATTTCAAATATATTGATGTCCGGTATGGTTGTTATGCTAACATTGTTTGTCTACTCTAACTATTCGTTCATTTCACTTTTTTTAGCATGGTTCTTTTATATTATTATGGTTTATGGAATATATTGTTTCGCTCTTGGCCCCTGTTATGGAAGGCTGGATTTATGTAGCTTGTGTTATGGGGATGAATTTGTTAGTCCTTAATTCACTGACACGATATTCTTGTTATTTTAACCTGCGCGAGTGTTTAGTGAATAACTTTGGTTGGTTATGGAGTTTTGTTTGTTTGCTGAAATATCAAGTTACTTGGTGCAGCTATTTTACATTTATAAGTCTAAAAAAGCTCGCTACTACTTTGGAAGGCAAAGATGACTCAGGTGCTTTTCTAGCCTTTCTTTTGTCTTAGTCGCCCAGATTTTAGCATATGAAATTGCAAACAGGAGACTTGTGTATTATATTTTCAATATCCCACCATTTGAATATTAGTCCATTGGATAATTTGTTTGCTTATCCCTGTCAGATGACAAAATTGCAAGCGCAGATGGCAACAATGAAAGTCAATTGAGCTCAAAGTTAGTAAGACCTATGACCATTGCTTTGAAGCTACTTCTATGGTTTTTTATTTCCTTCCTTATATGTTTGTAGATCATTGTTGTTTGTAGCCTAATATTAGTGCAAATTGATTTTTTCTTTCCTTTTTCCTTGGTCATAAACCATGCTTACAACATGCTATAGCCTATAGGCAATTTATTTAGCTTTGCAACTCGATGCTTTATAGTTCAAGTTAAAAGTTGTAATTATCTGAATTCTGCCAGGCAGTTTAGGTCCAAGTTATGAAACTAGGAGATGAATACTTTATTTTAAATAACTTGTTCTGATGATAAGTTGAAAATGTACCATTTTCAGCACGGAATGTTTCATCCGCAACATGTATTATACTATATCACACGTTCCCCCTCTCCAAGGTTCAGATGATACATCTGATTTGGAAATGTGGAGCAGCTCAGGTGAGTTCTCATTTACTTGTTTGACATTTTGTTTTTTAAAAAGCTATGTATCACAATATTTAGTGCCTTCTTGCCCCCTCCTCCTTTAATACTCTGTAGTTAATGCTATTTTATTTTAGAAAAAGGAACTATAAAAGTGTACCTGTATTTTTTATTTGGGTTTTTTGTCCATAGAAAGTGACCAAAAGCAGCATTCCGGAGATGTGAGTGTTGATGATAAGCTGCTGAAGTCCAAGAAGCCTAACAAAAATGTCAGTTATTATTCCATACTCTTTGCTAAGTTAAATCTTACTCCCCATTCTGTTTCTTTTTTTCATTATTGAGCATCTCGTATCCTCCAATTTCCTAGTAGTTTTGTTATCTTTATTTTTAGGATTTTATATATCATAGAACCTTCTCATTTAAGCACTCTTCATTATTTGTCTACTGTTTCTTACTCGTCATGTTTCACTTATAGGTATTGTCAGCAGCAAAAATTGCAAAGAAGATGAAGTTAAAATTTACAAAAGCTTGGATTGCATATCTTAGATTGCCACTTCCACTTGATGTTTACAAAGAGGTAATGTAAAAGTTATGCTTTTGAAATTTGAATATAGTTGAAACATGGTTAAAATTATATATTTAAGATATCTCAAGGCTTTCATGAGATTCAATGTAGGGGAACAAGTGGGAAGAAACACAAATGGTGGGATTGTGACATGGGTTGTATCATCCTAGTAGAAGTTTGAAATATGTGTCTGTGAAAAACTTTCTTTAAATCTCAACCAGTACTTAAGCATACAAATACTGATAGTAGTTCTCACTTTCCATATGCTTTCGTTGTTTAGATATATAACGAGTTAAAAAAGGAGAACTGTTAGTTGGATTAGTTAGAAGAGATTGGTCATAAACAGGGGAAATTGTATTGATTGGGGCATTCTATGAATTTGATAGTTTATGCTAGTAAAAGGAGAGATCCTTTTTGAAGGGAAATCCTAGGAGAGAATTCTAATTTTCATTTTCTGTTCCATTCTCCAATAATTTTCTGGGGACACAATTTCAAAAAGGAGGGGAGCTGCATTTGGATGGTGTTTCACATGCCAAGATGAATGATTAGGGCAAAATGATGATTTGTTCTTTTTTTTTTTTTTTTTTTTTTTTTTTTTTTTTATATAATTTTATTTTTTTTTTTTTTTTTTTATTTTTTTTTTTTTTTTTTTTTGTAATTTTTTGTTTTTTTTTTTTTTTTTTTTTTTTTTTTTTTTTTATAAAAGAAACCATTCTGGACTGGTTTGTAAAACTGGATCTTTGTGTTGAACTGAGAAGTGTGGATCCCTTGATTTCGCATGTTTACCTGATAATCTTGCAATGAGAACCAAAATGGATTTAAAGTCTTTGGCTCCTATATTCCTACAATTAACATTAAAGTTTTAACAGCAATGAAACATAATATTTGTAAATATAATGGCGTGGTAACGTTTTTACTTATATGCCATGCCTTGAAAATTCTAGTTTCCCTTCCATTTAAAAACTGGGACCTTACTTTATTGATAGGTATGCCAGTAAGTTTCTTTAACCAATAGAGTTGTGGTTCGTTAAGATGGTTTCTATATGTACTGTGTTTCCTTATTCCTAATACTCTCCAATTTTATTACAGTAAACGTCTGATAGCTACACATTAGTTGGGCAGTTACAACATGTTAGGTTAGTTGATCAAATAAATGACGCTTGTTGCCTATAAATAAGAAGGAAGGTTACGAAAGAGGACATCTTGTCATTTGTGAAGAAATTATGGCCTTTATAGTAACGATACCAACTTTCTATCTCTCCTTAATCATCAGTTCATACATTTTTGCTGTTTTCTGCAAGAGAACAGATTAATTCAGTTTGAGGCATTATTTTTTTCATTCAGAACCTTTATTAATCTAAGGATCATAAATATTCTTGTGGTTATGAACACCTTGGTTGCGATAAGATTATTAAATCAGCTTTATGTCATGGGTAATGTTAAATGAGCTACCCAATTAAATTGTAATCATGGATAGGTTGATAATAGCTTGTCTTTGTTATCCTAATACTAAAAACGCTGTTCTTCAAGTTCATCGAAGGTAAACTACTTCTGTACTTCATATATGGGATGGGCACTGGGAGCATATAGAATACTGTTATTTGGGTGTAATCTTGATTAGTTGAGGTTAGTATGTCCCAAGTTGGTTTGGAACACGGTTATATATACTCCTTATAAGACTCTTCTTTGAGCTAGCTTTTGAGATAGGCCTAGTCCTTTCTTATGTGGTACCATAGCCTGTGTAATTTTCATATTTTGTTTCTCGTTGTGAAAGTTTAGTCTTTTAAATTTCACTTCTTTGAATTTAGAAGTATAGTCTGGGGCATGAGGCTGTTGTATTGAAAGGTCTCACATTGACCAAGAATGTTACTAAAATACTCTTATCAGACTCGTGTTATCCTCCTCTTTTGAGTTAGCGTTTGGAAGTGAGTTGGGACCAGTACATTTCTAATATGGTACTAAGGCCTATCCAGATATGATACTGTGCCAACTACAAATGTCCAATCATGCAAATTTCACACTAGATATTCAGTCTTGAGTATGATAGGATGTGTTAGATATTGATTTTATTCATTATTATTGTATTTCTTCTTCATTGTAACTAGGAATACTTATATGTGTACACAACATACGAAATTCATTATATTCCTCTTCGACTTCTCCTTCCCCAACATGGTACTAGAGCAGTACTCTCTTCCGTGACTTTTTTTTTTGTCTCTAACCCTTTCAATAGCATTAATATGTGCGTAACTTTTATTTGCAGGTTCTTGTTAATCTTCACCAGGCTGTTATTCCTCATCTGTCTAATCCCATCATCTTATGGTAAGCATCTATTGTGCAACTAACTTAGCAATTTATTATGATAACAAGATGTTGAATCTGGCATCATGTTACTTTTTATTGTGTGCAGTGATTTCTTAACAAGGTCATATGATGTTGGTGGTGTAGTCAGTGTGATGGCTCTTAGCAGCCTTTTTGTCCTAATGACCCAGTATGGTTTGGAATACCCAAATTTCTATGAAAAACTATATGCCCTCTTAGTTCCATCCACCTTCATGGCAAAACATCGAGCAAGGTTTTTCCAGGTAGTTTTTTGTTAATTATTTTTACTTATGACAGGTAAAAATAGACAGTAGAATTTTGAATAAAAAGATGCTTTCTGTTGAGATGTTTGAAGGAGATATTAATATTCTATGAAATGTTATATTTTAATTATAATTTTTTGAGCTTTCAAATCTGGATGATGGAAATTAAGTGAGTTGGCAAGCCAAATTTGTAGAGATTAAGTGAATGATTAAAAAGGTTTTGTCCTATGCAAATTATATGCATGAGCTGTTTGCTAACAGTATGCAACTTCCTAATTGCAGCTTCTTGATTCTTGCCTCAAGTCACCTCTTCTTCCAGCTTACCTGGCTGCTTCATTTGCAAAGAAACTGAGTAGGTTGTTGCTTTCAGTTCCTCCTTCAGGGGCATTAGTTATTACGGCTCTGATTCACAATATTTTGCGTAGACATCCTTCAGTCAACTGTTTGGTGCACCGGGTAAATATAGTTTACTTTCATCTGAGTTTGTTGTATAATGCTTTAAATTTCGGTTTCTTGATTGCATCTTCAGTGTTAGAGACCATGTTGATAAAAACAAATTGGTCATTGAACAGCTGGAGACACTTATTTAAGACTTGATGGCTGTTAACACTAAATTAAAATAAAACAATTTATAGTTTCTTAACATTTAAAGTACACATTAAAGACCAAATAAAATATATCTCAATACTTAGGTTTATGTTTGATCAAAATACAGCAGTGTCCATTGACAATGACAAATTTACATCTAGAACAAAAAAAAAAGACCACAAATTACTATAATATAAATTTTAGAGAAAGGAAGATATAAAAAAATGTAAATTAACGAGTGACTAAATAATGTTTTATAAAATAAAAATTAATAATAATTGGTAAAATAATTTATTCGTATGTGTTATCCTTATTAAATGTGTTTTTATTTATTTTTAAAATGTTTTTTTAAATTAAAAAAAACATTTATTTTTAAAAATACTAATTCAAACCGGCTTTGGACCAGTTTTCATTAGTTGAGTAGAATGAGTTTTTTGGTCTAACTGAACTTGTTCCTAGTTGAACCAGCCTGTTCAGTTTTATAAACAGTGGTTTGAGATGTTTTTAAGGATCACATGAAAAATACTAGGGCGCTAGGGAAACGGAGTAGAGCAGGGATTTTGAAATCGTAGTCTGTTGGACTCATTATATCGCCGCTTCTTCATTTGAAAGGCAGTATATGACTATATGTCATGTTTTGGACTGACTTTTCTGTTTGTTTCAAGTTATTATTGCATTCAATGAGGTTGTTCAACTGTCGTGTTATGTTTGTGGATTGGATTGTAGCTTAATCATGCAATGGCTGAGATGTGGAAAAAAAAGTGTTAGCCGTGGCCTATAACGCATGATCATATGAAATTAGTTTTGGGTTGGCTTGCTTGGACAACCATATATTTTGATGAACTTTTTTTTTTCCAGATTGGTTGTAAATAGAGTAGATGATTGCCACTGTCCTTTTGTTTGCTCAATTCTTTTTCTTTTACGGGTAGCTAGGACACTGGATTCTTGGTTAAGAATGGTCTGACAAGGCTAGGTGACTGAATCTGGAGTTGGTCTTATATGGGACATTATAAGAGAAATGTAGAGGATTATGAACGAAGAGAGACTTTATAAAAAATGGTACTGCCTGATTTCTTTTAATATGTCAAGGGAGGAATTGCGTGAGGCTATGAATGTTTTGGGTTTTCTTTTACTTCAGCTGTCATAATTCGGCACTGGGTTTCCCTAGAAGACTAGACCTTTAGAGTGGAATTTGCAAAATTGTACATGTCAAGAAAGTAGTTAGGAACCTTAGTTTCATATTTTTTATCACACTCTTCTTCGGGTGTGTTTTTCATGTAAAATTTCAAAATCTCCTTCCTCTTGGAAGATGGTTAGGATATGTCTGTTAATGTGTTGAAAAATATTTCCTTGTTTCTATTTTGATTTGATTCATAATTTCTGATATATGAGCAGGAAGATGGTGTTGACGAAGGGAAAAGTGACCATAGAACAGATGAAGGAACAGCTGTCAACTCGGAGAGTGTTAAGACTAGTGCCGTACCCTGCCAGAAACCAGGAATTGACCATTTCAACAGTACTGAAATTGATCCCAAGAAGTCAGCTGCTATGAGTAAGTATCTTTGATATTTATTTTCCAATCTAACTTCAGTCTATTCTCCGCTCCAAGTCAGACCTTGCTTATGCTGGAAAACTGTGTGATTGTTTTATTGTATTGTGCATCACACGCACTAGACAAAAACACATAATGTTTCTTAGTTGTATACTAGAAGCAAGCATGACAACATGAATCACAGATTAAATTTTCTGTATCATTGGATTGATGATATATTCGGATTTCAATTAGCGTGAGTGTACGTAGTATTTATGGATTTGTTTGATTAGGGGGGGAGGGGAGAGAGAGTTGAAATGGGATTTTAATTAGATATCTTGTTCGGTTCACAGGAAGCGGAGGGATGTTTTAAAAATTAAATTTTATATCATTATAATAAAATTTTAATTTTGAATTACAAAACATAAATAGGGTTATTGGGCAAAATATTTTAAATCTCACCCCCTTTACTCCAAAGCCTCCAATATTAGAGGAGAATGATAGAGATATTTTTCTCTCCTTTTGCCTTTTTGCCTCCCTTAATTAAATTGAACCAAACAAAGAAAAGTTAAACAAAACCTTCCCTCCATTTCCCTCCAATGAAAAGGTATGTCAAGTTTGAATTGTCTGCAGAGGATAATGTTTCTCACTTAAAAATTCTATTGCCATAATTTTATATTTGGTTTACCAGGAAAAATTCTGGGTTAGTCGGAACTTCATGACCTTTATAAATTTCTATATATATATATATTTTTTTTTTTTCTTTTTTTCTTTTTTTAGTCTAAATTTATAAATCTGGACAGCCATAGATCTGAGTTTTTTGCATCGTGAGGGTGGATCAATTGCACTGGTCACATGATATTCTGCCTTAAATCCCTTAGTTTAGTAAGTATTTAAGGAAATGAAGTCAAGTAGTCAACTACTTTCTTGGTAAGAGTTACATGATATTTCCTGGTTTTATTGATGAGATCTGTTGGAGCAGGGAGTTCTCTTTGGGAAATTGACACTATTCTTCACCACTACTGTCCTCCTGTCTCAAGGTAAGTGTTTTGAACTTGTTACTTTATTAATATTTTTTTTTTCCTCTTTCGCCACTTTTATTTCAACTGTCGTATCTGGATCTTGACATACTAACCTTAAATGTTTGTACTTTGCCTGTGCTCTTAGGTTTTCTTTGTCTCTTGGGAATGATTTGACAGTGAGGGCCAAAACAAGTGAAGTTAATGTCGGTGATTTTAGTGCTGGTTCATATGCAACAATCCTTGGAGCAGAGGTGATATAATAATTGCTCTATTTTTCCTTTGCTTCTCATGACGTGCTTGTATTATTTGAGAATTGTAAGAGAAAGAAGAGAATGTGCCTATTGCTCGTTGTCTTATATTTGTCACATTGCACCATTGCAGATGACGCGGAGGGTAAAGCAGGTTCCCTTAGCATTCTACAAAGCAATTCCTTCCTCTTTGTTTTCAGAGACTGATTTTGCTGGTTGGACTTTCAAAAGTGAAGAAACCCCCGAAATGATCAATGAAAATAATGAGCGAAGTACTAAAGATCTATCGTAACCTGAACTTTGTTCTGTGAAACATCATAGAGAGTTTGCGATTCATTTTGTCCACTTCATTAATTTGCCTGCATTTTTGGCGAAGATTAGACTCGTTTGCTTTGTTTATGCTTGTTTATTCGAGGTAGCATAGAAAAGGGAGAAGGAGGGGTGGGCAGGGGAAATCTTGGGTTCGCTTGTGACCCACAACTAGGGCATAAGCTTAAATTACATTGAAGTGTTAGATGAAACAGTCGGAAGATAATTCTAGTGTCATTTATTATAATGTAGCATAATAATGTTTTGTTCACTCTGTAGCACATCATTTGGATCATTTTTTGACGTTTGTGGTAATGGCTTGTCAAGGCTGAGGCCAATTTTTACGCTGGAGTTCACGGTATTCTTGAAACATTACATTGCTACGTTATACTCCATAAATATGCTATCCAAATACTTGAAAATTTTTTTAGCGCCAATGCCATAACGTGCCAACTTTTTGGGAAGTTAATTTACTCATTATAAACTAGTTAAACGCAGGTATTAGGTTGGCATTCTATAAATAAATTATATCTGATGATTGTGTTTTATAGCTTTACAAAAATAAATGTAAGTAGGAATGCATATGAAATATATGCAAAAATAAAAAATTATACCTATAGGTATTGATATATATATTGAAATAATCAAAATTACATATAGTACTTTGAAGGCATTATTCTTTTATTAAATATTTCCTTATAGAATTTATATCTCAAATATATATATATTAATAAAATATAAAATAATTTATCTTATTCTATGATTATAAAAGGAAGTGCCTCATTGGAGTTTAATTTTTTTATGATTATTACTGGTTTTGGTACTAGTTTTTTTTTTTTTTTATTAATCACACCGTGTCACTCACTTAAAACCAATATCATTCGTCTAAGATCATGCTGTTGTTGAACATATTTGTGACCAATTTACCTTTCTCTACTCCTTTAATTTTTTTTTTTTATCGACAATGTTAGAGAGTTTCATATAACCTATCAGAAAAATGTATTTTAGCCCACAATTAACAGAAGGATTGCCATAGACGAGACTAAGTATTGAGAAATCACGTCCACGACATTCAACATCTCACGGGATAAAACTCAGAAGGATTACGTGTAAGAGAAATATAAAATTAGTTTGGGTAGATTAATTGCACATACGGATTGTGATGAGCGGATTCGCAGGATTACTAAATGTTTGTTTTCAAATATTTTTTAGTGAGTAAATAAAAGAATTTGCTGATGCATATCTCACTAAAATGAAAAGATTTTTAGGATTAAATTAAATTTTTACCACAATATTTCTAATCCTAAATTCAGGTATCATAATATTCTAATTTATATTTGCTTCCAAACAATTTATTAGTTAAGTAAACTAGTTCCTTATAATCCATTAGATAATTAATGCAAGTCAAATATAAATTATGTTACCTCTTAAATATATAACTATATGTTTCTCTCCCCTTATTTATATATATATATATATATATATATATATATATAATAATAATAATAATAATAAAAATATTATGATTAAATAATAGTAATAATAATATAATATAATAATAATGTTAAATAATAATAATATTTAATAATAATAATAATAATAATAATATGTTAATTTTAACTATGAGGGTAAAATAGTAATCATATATTTTAATTTATTAAAATATTTTATTTATTTATTATATCACTTACAAAATTTTATAAACTTCATCTTTAAATTCACTCATTTTACCTTTAAATTATTTTAAAAAATAATTAAAATTCATTCGATCAAATTCATCCAAATTCACTCAAATACATATATTTCCTCTTTTTCGAATTTACCCTTAAAAAAAAACCTAAGTCTCTATTTGAAGTTTGTCATTTACTGATGTAACATTTACATAGTTATATATTTTATTTAAACAATATTTCAACTTTTTTAGTTACGTTAGAGTTTGTCTCTGATTTTATTTATTTGGTAATTTAATTGTAGTTTCTTTTGTTAAAAAAGTGGTTGAGCACTAAACTCTAAGAAGGGACATTGTTGGAAAAAAATAAAATAAAACAAAGCGCTGTGAACTCTGGAAACATCTTTGGATAAGATAGTAGAGACTGACGTGGCACGCTCTCTGACCATCTCATGCCTTACAATATTTAAGGCAATGATGTTAGCTTCTTCTTTTTATATGAATAAATTTTAGGTTCATAAACACATGAGTTCCGTTTTTTTTTTTAATTTATTCTATTTTTGTAATTACAATGAACAATTTATCATGAGAATTTTAGCATGAGTATATCATAATTGACTTAGATTTTTCATTTCTTTTGTTTAACTCATAAAATATAATATACTAATTATTTTTAAAATAAAGATCGAGAATAAATTCAATCGTAAAAAATCAATTTTGTAAAAGAATTGTTTTTCACTTGTATATCTTTTTTAATTCTAGATTTGACACATAATAATACGATATGTAACTCTTTTTAATAGATCTAATAGATGTTGATACCATCTTTTATGTTTATCTCAAATTCATAAATTTGATTTATATAAATCATACCTTTTGTTTTAAAACTTTATTGGAAGTAAATTTGAGAGTCGAAGCTTTTATTGTACATATAAAAAAAAGGGCCTTCTTGTTTCTGGAACTAGATTTGCCATTTTTGTTGCTTGGTTGGTATTTTTTTTATTAATAGGGGGACGGCGTTTTCAGAGGAAGTGGTTGACAAAAGAGAAAACGATTGGTGACAGTTTGTAGCAATATGAAGTTGCTTTTCTAGTTAAAAATAATAAAATAATATTTTGCTTGCCACCTAATTAGGTCACCAATACTTTACTATAGTACTTTAATTATTCATTAACATATATTTTAATCTTCTAAGAATATCTCCAATGAAAAATTGAAAATGAAAAAGAGGATTGTAACTAGTAAGAATGTAGTGTTTGAGGAAGAGAAAAGTTGGGAGTATTGATGTTAGGAATGAAGAAATGATATTGATGATTTGACTTATATCAGTGATGATAAAGACATGATGGTTAATAGTAAGACATTCAGGGTTAAATATGTTTTTTTTTCTTTAATTCTCAGTAAAATTTGAAATTAGTCATCTTTCAAATTTTTGAACCAATTTAATTCTTCATATTTAGAGATATATAGATTTAGTTATCTTAATCAAATTTTGTTAAATTTATTTAATGTTTCAAACGTATTTCAGGACTGTATTTGAATTGTTTATACTGTTTGACATATTTTTATTTTAATATTAAATCAAATATTATTATCAAACACGTTTGAAACATTAAATAAATTTAACAAAATTTGGTTAAAATGATTAAATTCACACATTTCGATAGATAAATTACTAAATTGGTTAAAATTCTTGAAGAAATACTAAAAAATCAAGGGACCAAAAACATATTTAACCTATAAATTTAGGATGCAAGTTTTTAACATTTCTAACTTGGGAAAATGAGATTCTTCCTTAGTTTTAAAGTTAATCAGAACATGTGTAAAAGAATGTTATTGATATCTTGGAAAAGTTTAAAATATTTGGAGATTAAATATGTAAATTGTTTTAAGTTTTGAAATTAACAAAGATATCGATGTGCAGTTATTAATGACACTTATTTACAGCAAATTATTAGAAGTTTGATGCATTTTTACAACTACAAGCTTCAATGTAATGTTTTATGAGAGTTTATTGTTCGGTATAAGTCAAACCCAACTCAATTATTATAAGTTAAAAAAAAATGTTAAGGTATTTAAAGTTTGGAATTATAAGAAAGGAAATAAAAAATATTTACCTTCTAGTAAAGATTATAATTATGTAGGAGGATATGAAAAACATTCTAAAAATATATTTGGTTATGTTTTCATATTAAACTTTACATTGTTGTGTAGACACTTAAAAGACAATCAATTGTTATTCTTTCAATTAGTGAAACATAACTTATAGTTATGTTTGTTTATATCAATCTTTATTGACGAAAAACTTATTAGAATATATTGAACTTAACACTTCATCTATCAAAAATAAAGAAACAAAACATAAAAGTATTTTTTCATAAGATCTTGTAAAAAAAAATAGAAGAACAAGTTAATGTATTCTATAATCTATACTATAATTAGACTTCAATTTTAAAACCTAAGATTTTTGTATCATAAAAAAATATGAATAGAAAAATATATTGCATAAAAAATAGTTAGTTGTTATTATTATGACAAATTAGGACATAAAGAACTTTTTTGAGATAATTTTTTTATATTATAAAATTAATAAAATAAATAAATTTATTACATCATAAAAAAATAATTTATTATTGTTATCTATAAATTTGAAGATAAAGAATTTTTTAGTGGTAGGTACAGAATAACTTGTTTTTTATGCAATTAGTAAAGCAGTACAATTACTTATTGTGCTATTGGATAAGGACGTTGGGAACAAAAAAAAAAACAGTGGTCCAAAATGTTTTGACTTTCCTCACTCATTTTTTACTAATATCCAAAGACACTATTACAGGGTTAAAAATTCAACCAATGTAAACCTGACTAAATAAAAAATAAGGACCCATTCAAATTTGATTGAATTTCAATATTTACTCTTTTTATTCAAACTTTATTTAATAAATTTTAAACAATGTGATGATTCAATAGATAATTAATTATAAATTTTAAATTCATTTATATATTATAAATTTAAGTAGTTTGATAGACTTCACAAATAATTAGCTTTCTTAAAATAGATTTTAAATAACTTTAATAATGTAACAAATAAATTTTAAATATAATTTAATTTTATTAAATTGATTAATAAATAAAATTTAGAGTTCTTTATATATTTACTCAGTAAAAACATAACTAATTCTTATTTATTTAATTTTAAAAAATAATTAAGCAAAAAACGGTTATTAAGTTAAAAAAATAAATATGGACCTAAAAAGTTGAATTCATATGGAATAGTATAGATATATTAATATAATAGTATATACCAGGATCAAATATGTTTTTTAATAAAATTTAAAATTAGTTATTTTTTAAATTTTTGATCAATTTTATTATTCATATTTAGAAATATATGAATTTAGTTATTTTAGTTAAATTTATCTAATGTTCAAGTATATTTCATAAATTTCAAGCACATTTTATTATATTAATCAAATTATTTACTTTGATTGACATATTTTTATTTTTAATATTAATTTAAATATTATATAAAACATAACAGAATTTAATTAAAAAAATTAAATTTATATATTTAAATTAGGTTAAAATTAAAAAAAAAATTAATTTTTACCGAAAATTAATTAACTTAAAAACATAGTTAATGCAGTAGATTATACTTATGTAAAACCATCTTTTTGACCGTGGATATGTGATGGATAGGGTTGTTGCGTCGTTGTCCCAAGAAACAGGGCAATTATGAAGCATGTCTGAAGCGAAATGACGTGGAGCTTCATTTCACTCTTCTCTTTCTCTCTCAAACACTCTTTGCTCCATCCCTTATGGTCTCTATAACACCATTCTCAGTTATTGTCTGTTACTTCGTTGTTGGCGTTTAAAGGACCACACCCTCACTTTGTGGTTCTCATTCCTCCTCCATTTTTTCTATGGTTTTTCTCTTTTCCTTCACTCCCCACTCTCCATCACTCACTCTGATATCATACATATAACATCATGCTGTACCTTCACCCACTATAATTCTTCCTTCCTGTTCCTCCTTTGTCTTTCTCCCACAAGTAAGTTACTACCTTTCCACGCATTCTACCATTTTTATCAATTGGGTATCGTCATTTACCCTGCTTCTTGGGGATGTGTTCAACAGTAAGTGCTTTTTTGTGTTTTGAAAAACAAGGGCGTCATAGGGGGGCGACTACGATGGTGTCGGAAATTTCCCTATTTTTTGGTGATCTGTCTGATTTTTCGATGTTGACGTGTTGAGGTTTCTCTTGCGTTGATGAAAATTGTTGCTGGGCATGCCAATTTTGGGCTGATTTCATTGAAGAGTGTGGGATTTGTATTTATGAAAATTAGTGATATAATCTGCATCTGTAGTTTTGAACTTTAAACCTGAAGTCTTTGTAATCAAAATAGTGGTGATATTGTTCGAGTATCAATATTTACTACTGGATATTGAAAAAGGGACGAACAACATTTTCATCTGCTGCAGGGTTTTGGTTATCAACTGACTTCAAGAGTTTTATGATTATATAAAAAATAGAAATTGCGCTCATTCAATTGTTTAGATCCGTGTATTTCAAACATTTGAATTTTCTTTCGTACTTTAAATTTGCAAGTATATGTGATCAGAACCAAAACTCTCCATCAATATGTTGCTTTGAAATAAGACGATTGATTAATGGGAATTGAGACTTGACCGTGGCACTTTATCGAATAGATGTTTTTATTGGAGTATAGGGTGCAGACTGTTGCATAAATTCTGATATTGTCGTGTTTGAAATAACTCTTACCACATGTGGATAGGCAGAATTAATTAGAATAACCATAGAAGGCATGCTTAGTTTTGATTACTCTTTATTGAGCTGTTATTTCTATAAATAATCCACTAGAAGGTGGTATTGACTTCACCAATACTTTAACCTGTCCAACATACTCTTAAGTATGTATGAAATGAAACTCTTTCATTTATACCAGCCTTGATTTGATGATGATGATGATCCAGACATGATTAACGCTGATGGACTTCTGATTATTTTTTCTTTTTTTTAATCAATCCTCAATTGCATTTTTTAGAAGACAAAGCATACCTATTTTCCTTTTTCTTTTGATATTCCTGTGGCAGAGTGAAAATTTTGGTAAGATAAGTACTCATTGTAAAATGCTCTAGTTCTATGTTAATTCTGACTTTTTTCTGTCAATGTTTGTTACAGAATTGAAATATTTCAAGTGAAATGAACGCCGGGCCTATCTCATTCTTCCCTTGATCTTTCCAATGGCACTTGCTGCAAACAAAGTTTCAAGCAGTCCTATTTTGACTAAAAGAACAGCTCTCTGTAAATCACATGAAAAACATTATTTTTCCTCGTCAACAAGGATCAGTAGAATACAGTTTTCAAGGTATAGGCTGGAACATGGACATCTGAACCATAGATGTCTCCACACACAGAGATCAACCATATTCAGTGACTGGTTTTGGTTCATTAATGGAAAACCAGTTGGTTTTATCTCCAAGAAATCTTCTATCTCATGTAAATCAACAGGAGCAAATAATACTGAAGAGAAAGAATGTATTAGAACATATGATGACATTACTGATTTAACTAGGTAAGAAAATTAGATAAAGATGGTACATCTGTTGAAATTTTTTCTGCTTCCTAATTCTGAACCTGTACCCCTTTATTATTGTCTTTCAGTTGCCAATTTTATTTTATGTCAAACTAGAAGATATCTTTCATACCCTCACAATGAAATATCTGAGATTCCAATTTACATATTAGAGATCATTTCATGTGTACAGGCCACATACCAAAGACGATAAAAATGATCACACTCTTGTTGTTCATGGCTTGGCTGATGCATGTAGATTTGTTTGTAACGACGCAAAGTTTCTCTCACGGTACTGCCACTAACCTATTTTTGGCCATATACAAAAAATATGATTTTTATTGGAAATTTACTTCCACTACTTCTCATGATTCCGCTTTTTATGAATCATCACTATACATTCAATTACTTAAAAAAATAACTTTTTTATCTGGTTTAGAAATTTTAGTAATCAAGACATGAGGAATTGTAGCATGGAATGGAATATCTAGCAGACTTAACCATGGGCTCTGATGTAATTGTCGGTTCCTGTAGTTGTATAATTTGCATCATTAACTATTTCTCATTCAAGAAATAACAGTAAAAATTAATTTGTCTTGATGCAAAAAGTAATTGTTAAATACTTGTTTCGTCAGAGGCATAATGAGGCTTGATGCTCGTGCACGCCAAGATGTTGCTTTTCTTGGAACCGAATTTCTCAAACTGGATGGTTAGCTCTCTACCTAAACAATGTATTATTGTACTTTAATTTTTTATTTCACTTTTTCCATGCAATGAAACAATTTTTCTTAGTTAATGATGATGATTTTCCAAATATCTGCACTATAAGTCATTGCATTTCATATACAAGGACAGCAATATCCTCCCTGTCCTTCCCCTCTTTCCAACAAAAAGGAAGGGACAGAGAAGTTAAACGATATAGGCAGTTTATCAAACAAACATCTGTAGCTCAAGTATATAATTCGATCATAGTGAATGGTGATTACTTATTGTAATTCTTCTTTCACTGGATATGTGATGAATTTCTCTTCCAATGATTTCCTTTTCTTAAGTGGAAGGTTCAAGAGATGCAACTTTGTATATAATATATTCACAATGACCCATTATGAGGTCCACTAACATTTACTTTTAATTTGATGCACAGCTCGTGCTAGAGAGGATACTGAAAAAATTGACCGTGATGTGAAGGAAAAAGCTAGCTGGCTTAGTCGTATTGCTACTGTCCGTATCATCTAGATCTTTAAATTTGCTGGTTGAAGATGAGAGTAGAGACATGTGTTAAAGTTATTTTTTAATTTATAGTATTTGCTCTTCAGTTGTTGAAGGATAAAGCTCAGTCCAGATTGAAAAATGCTGCTGATGAGCATTGGAGTGATGGGGCTTTAGAGGTAAATTTGTTCATTTAATCGCTTAGTTTTCATCTATAAGATGCTATTTGTGATCAGTTTGGTAGTATACAATCATTAATGGTAAAAATTGCATAATTTGATATTTTTCTTTTCTATTATCTTGTTTGTACTATATAAGATAAGATTAAGAGTAAAGGCATTAAAGAGAAAATTAGATGGCATCTATTGTGGAAAAAATGGTTGAAGTATGCTTAGGGAAGATTTATAAAATTATTTGTCATGATTTTCATTAGAACATTTTGGTGCCGATAAAAGACAGAACATTTTGGCATTGTTTGATCTATGCAGTGTATGTATTGTAGCATACTCCATTGTTATTGTTTCCCTGGCACTATCATTGTTGTTGTTTTTGAAACATGTATTGGGTTTGTGATTGTCAATGTTTTTTCTTGCACTATTATTTGTGTTATCATTTAGAATTATTGTTGAAAACATTTTTTCTAAATATCTTAAACATGGACCTGTTTTTCTCTTCCGTTGACATTAGTATTTTTATTTAACAAAGAACTAAATTCATTTGTGGACATAAATGATAAATGTAAGACAAGGTCTTTTTCTATAAAATAAATGTGAAAATAAAATATGTTGATACTGTGCATAATGTATTAAGAAATAAAGTTCATCCATAGCAGTTATAGTAACTTGGGGCAACTATAGCCTTTTTCCACGCTCTCAACTTATAGTTCAAAATTATTTGAAAAGAGGAACATCAAACCATTTGATCTCTAACATATTTTTGTTTTAACTTATGTTTGCACTATCTACACGGAATTACTGTTAGTTCTTGTCGGATTGACCAAAATCAATATTTGAGGAGATTTTAGGGCCCAAATGGTTTAAAGTTTGCTCGAGTTGTTTTTGTTGGAGTAATTTTAAAACATTGAATGTAATTGAGATGTGTTCCCGAATTTTTTATGGGATTAATTTTAATCTCAATCATAGTCTTTACATTGGAAGGGGTGCCAAAGTGAGAGGAATTGATTGGGGCGTGTATCTTAAATTTTATATCATTATCATCTGATCCCAATTCTATGTAAAATATTTATATACACACACAATAATATATGTGTAATGCCATATGTTTCAGTTTAACCCTTCAAAACATATACTAAATAAAATGATGCTTTTATCTTTTTTAACTGAATATAGCAGAGCTGCTTAGTATAGAAACTCAGTTTGGTTTGCTTTCTATTGTATGGATATCTGGATCCTTTTGCAAATTTACATCATGAAAATTCAAGAGTGTTTGATTACACAAAATCCGTATGAACAGCCAGGAAATACTAGACTTCTATTGACATAACTCTTGAACTGTCAGGCTGATTTACGTCTCGCGGACTTCCGTGCTAAGCAGCGTGCAATGGAAGATGCCTTTATGGCCTTGGAGGTGATAGTTTATGCTCCAAATGTTTTGTGTTGAACTTTCTTGTGTTTAATTTTTCCAAATTACGAGTTTGTGATCCCTGCTAGCAAGCATTATTCTGCATATGCTATAGTAGTTGATAAACGTTCTAATTCTTTGCTTATTTCTAAATATCATGCTCATTTTTTTATGCTCCGAAGGAATAACTCTACTTTCTACTGTTTGTAAATTTTGCAGCTTATCAAAAACATCCATGACAGGATGGTGAGCAAGATGTATAACTTGTAAGTCAAGAAACATTGAATTCTTGCTTATATATGCATAATAAGCTCTAAAATGTTTCATATGATGTTGGCATGTAGTCCACTTCGCAGAGATAAAGGCTCACTTTCAGAAAACAATGTAAGAGGTCGAATAATGCTTGAAAAGAATGGAAAAACCACAAATTCCTTTCCAGGGGATGTGACCACAGAAAGGATTGCTGCTCTTCAGGTCTTTGTCTTTTCCATTTTGTTCTAGTTCTGTTTATATGTAACGTGGTCCACATACATCAATCATATTCTAAATTTTTAAGGCGTGCAGGAAGCATACTGGAGTATGGCATCAGCACTTTCTGAAGCAGATGGAATAGATTACACTGATCCTGAAGAGGTTTGATTCTCCATTAAATTGCTTCTCTGATCTTAATGATTATTTAAGTAATTACATACTCTTTTGTACTGGGAGCAGCTTGAGTTGTTGATCAGAACTCTTATAGATCTGGATGCAATGGACGGTAAACAAAGTGTATCTTTGTTGGTAGAGTGCTCTAGTTCCCCTGATGTCAGCACTAGGTATGTTTAACATGATATTACAATCTTTCTAGGAATGGATTAAATTCTTTAATGTGCAGGCTTAAAAGTGAAAAGCCATGTTTTTCTGTGTCAAATTCTTTGTTTTTATGGTATGTTTGGAAGGCATGAAAGTGGAAGAAATAAAAAGGGGGATGGGAGGGAAATAACTAATTTTTCTTTTCTTCCATTGTTTGGTAGTACTTAAAAGGGTAATGATGAAAAAAGTTGTGGGACCCACCTAAATATTCAATCCTTTGAAATTGGAAGGAAAAACAACTTTTGTAATTATAGGATATATATATATATATATATATATATATATATATATATCTATG
>Ga0214542_1006251_pt1 | contig 21883 bp, 13 predicted proteins | sample CNSS1metaG_FD_160096 | JGI IMG/M metagenome (GOLD analysis project Ga0214542, IMG submission 160096) | Root nodule microbial communities from cowpea collected in UCLA plant growth center, Los Angeles, California, USA - CNSS1 | ecosystem: Host-associated > Plants > Roots > Nodule | place: USA...
TACTATCACATCCCTGAGAAATTATCCTTTAGGCAGTAGAGATCAGACAACTGAATTGACCCAACCAGTCTTGTAATTAGTGCATGGATCCTCTAGAGGTGCCTAAAACTCATACAATTCCACAAAAGGTACAATCTTAATCTTTGTAACTGGTGAAAAAATCTCTACTTATCATTAAGTTGTTGAAAGGTTAAGATTAAATTCTACAACTTTAGAGCTTCCCAAGCTTAACACAAAGGTACAATGAGAGTGTTGTTTGCTAACTAGCTCAAAACTGCTCTACATTATTTGTTTAACTTAATCCTAAATGATATGAGGCCAGAAATAAATCCAAACAACTTCTTTTAACAGTGTCGTTATGTAAGGGTTGGAAGAAAAGGAAAGGAAGAGGAAAATGCCACAGCTATGAAGATCAAACTCATTTTAAGGCAGTAAGACATTTCCGTCCCTTTGTGATCCATCTTAATTAACTCTCAAAGGATATCCAGATACAACAAAAACAAAAACCAAAAGTGGTTCAAATCGAAACAATATACAGATACAACAACAACAGAAACCAAAAGTGGTTCAAATTGAAACAGGTTAAGGATATTAAAACTCCATCTTCCACTCTTTCTGCTTCACAGATTAAATTAAATAAATAACCTCTCTCTTTCTCTTTCTGATTTAGCAAAGTACCCACAAATTCACAGAGACAAATTCCAGAAAAATAACTCCAACTAATTTAGATCCCAGAGATAAAGAGAGAGACTATTGTGGGAATCAAACGTCTAAAGAAAGAAGGATATGATCAGTGATGTTTGCATGCATTTATCCTTGTAAAAAAAACACTTTTGAACAAGGTCAGAATATTACTGTGCTTTCACATGTTCCTAAATAAATAGATGAAATGAATGAAGTTGAACCAACACTCTTGTTAGGAGTGCAGAGTGAAGAAAACAACAAGCAGTATTGTATGTAGAATAGAAGGGATGAAATGAAAGAAGAAATGATAGTATTGATAGAAATGAAAGTGGTTCAAAATAAGAGAGGAGTGTTAGGTGAATCTGTGAAGTGGGTTGTTTCTGAACATAACTTAAGATACAAACTACATCATTACACTTCTTAACATAGAGTACTGTCTGCACATACTAAAATAGAACAAAAACAAATACATAAACATAATATCCATACCAAAAAATATAATATCCATAAAATCTATCAAAGATGAAAAACATGTTTACCTCAAAGAGTTCAAAGGGATTGTAGTGCTCTGAATGTAATAAGTAAACTGCAGTGCTTCCCAGAGTCACAAATACGTTGTTGTACATCAATTTCAATAAAGTTTTAGATTGATGAAGTTCAGGTATCCCTTCTAACATTTGCCTCTTAGTAAGGAATAAAATAATGTACGTAAGTTCTAGCACATTAAAATTAAACACGACACATAATTTTCAATCTGCATATCTTAACTTATTTATATAGTGAATCAACGTACCATAATAATGAAGTGCTCTGGTTGCCTGTGCCTTTGGAAATCCCATTACTTCAAGGTCTTCAAGCAACTTTTCGTTAACTTTTGGAACAGACATTTTTATAAAATAAGATGATAGACTGCAAAGAAAAAAAAAATCATTCCTTGTAAAATCTAATGGTGCTTACTTAGTTTGTTTGCTATAGTTGCTAAGACTCCAAGATTATGAGTAACAATGTGCTGAATAAATAAGAACAAAACAGCATCACTTCTCAGAGATAAAGACAATGAAAACCACACTCAACCAACACACAAATCCCTGGATGCTTGGATTTAAGTTGTGATTCCTGTCGTGGCTGCCATGTGATTATAAAATTCCACATCATAGTATGTGATATTCAACTGCAATTATAATTTCTTTGAATTGCAATGACATTCAAAACCATGAATCTGTTTGGATAAACTCCTATGAACATTTCTTGAATAGAAAAACAAATAAATCAGATTTTGAGAAGTATGTAAGAAAACTTCTACAGACTAACTTGTGCACAATGTAGATTTCATTGTCTTTATACAAATACAAAGCAATAATTTGGTACATGAACTGACCCTGTTTCCTTTATAGCTATTCCTATTTGCCAAGAAATCCAACTATTGGTATATGAACATCCAATTATTTAAATCCATTCCGCAAAAACCTCAAAAATCCCAAAGGGTTTATATCGCTTATAAGAAACCAGAAAACAAAGAATCAGTGATGTTTATTGATAAATAGAAGGCAAAAATCATAATCAAACACTAACCTCGTCGACAATTCTACCACTCGATCATCTTGTTATCGTTGTTGCCTTGTACCACCATGTGCGGGTCTTGGACTCCACTGGAGACGATGGCAGTTAGGGAAAATGGGGTTTAGTTTGAATTTGGGTGAAGAAAATTTAGTAAGAAGAAGAACTTTTGAATTTAGGTCAAGAAAATTCAGTGAGAAGAAGAACCTTTGAACGAAGAAGAAGACACGCGCAAAAGCTTTAGATTCTGATGGAAGGAGAAGGGGGCTAACCTGGCCCTAACCCTATCCTACCATTTTACTTCGGGGCTTTTGGGGTTGGGGGCTTTGAAAAAGCCCCCTAATGTATGGGCCAACAAAATGGGGCTTAGCTTTGTGTGGGGCTGGGGCCGGCCCTATGGCTGCTAATAAAGTTGACAGCTCTACTCATTCCGCATGCACACACAATCACACATGCATTCTTTTCTCACAACCTCACCGCATCACAATCACTCACCCACGCACTAATGCACCCTAACACACTCACCTGCAAATCGCTAACACCACCCCAGTCACTCACTCATTCTAACACCTATCCGCTTCACCTCACCCAACCCGCACACACTAACATTCTGACACGTGCACCATGCATTTTATTTTAGGAAAATAATTTTTTGATTACTAAATTTTGACAACTTTTTCTTACAATCTTAGATGGCATCTTCTAAATGGTTTTCCATTTCTCCATTTTTTGATTTTCAATATTCCAAAATCACTTAAAAAATGACACATCATGTTATAAGAGAAAGTTGTCAAAATTTAGTAGTCAAAATATCATTGTCTTTTATTTTATTTTATTTTTTTCTTCACAATTCAATCACACACACCTCACGGGACCCACACACATCACTCTCTTTCCTCACCAATTCACGTAGCTCTCACACTTCTCACTAACACTCTCACTAATGGAGCACATGCACCTCTAATCGCATCACTCATCCTTTCACACACTAACATGTATGCACTTTTTTTTCCCTCACAGCTCACTCATTCTCACAAGCACACCACGCACAACAACACACTATCACTAAAACACTAACCCCCACGACACTATTCACTATTTCACCACTGACCACACTCACACCTTCACCCAACTCACTAACGCACACACGGCACCTTCACTCAAACCACACCACAATGACACCCTAACACACTATCTGTCTCTCCCGCGCGCGTTCACACAATGAACCTGCACCTGCACCTGCACACACTCACTTTTTTTCTTTCCCAGACACCTATACATACACACTCTCAAGCACACTAACACTCTCTTCTCACGTGCGTTTCACCTGCCTCGCTCACTTGCATTCGCGCACTACACTAACGCATGCACTCACGTGTGCCCGGCCCCTAGATCCTTCTCAAACGTTCGACACCAACCGACAAGTTCATGCATCTGATAAATGCAATAACTAACCTAATAGAAAGGGTTTTTCTTTTTGGTCTTTTGGGAAGCTGGGAGGGTCACAGGAGAGCTTTATAAAAGAGAGAATCCCAACCTCTTCGGGCTCTCCAATCTCACTCAGGGAAACCCACTAATATCCTTCTCTAGCGAGGATCCGAACCTCATCCGCCATTACCTTCAAGAATGTTCATTCTCGATCTAGTTGATTATCTATCTTCGCGGCCAAACCACTCGTCATAGCTTCGCGGCGGAGTCTGACAGCCACCGTCAAACGTTCGTGAATCATAGGTAGCGGCGACGTGAGAACAGAACGCGATCGATTGTAGCTTCATTGACCATCGCATGGAACCCTACTGGTGCTGCTGAGGTTCGTTCCGATTCTTCCCTTTTCCTCTGTTCTGCTTGTTGAATGGAATTTGATGGGAAAATAATGATGTATTGATTATTTTTTTGGTCTTGAGGATGTTGAACGGGAAATGTTTCGGAGTCGAGGGTTTATGTATTCGCATGAAAATATGGGTGATGAAAGTGTTTCTAATAGGGGAGATAATGTGGAAGTACTTGTTGATCGAAAAATAGTTCGAGAAACTTGATAGGGATAAAACAAATAGATTTAACATACTAGACATAGATATGAAACATTTAGTCATTCATAACATCACAATCTTGATCATTAATGTAAACTTATAGTAAAAATTATTAGACATAGAATTTTATTATTTAGGTTTGGACTTGTTAACAAGACATTACGACTTGTTACAAAAGGTGTGAATGTTAGAGAAGGAATTAGAAATATATTGTTTGGTGTTTTTGCTTTGAATTGAATTACGAAACATAATGCCAATGAAACTTTTATCATATATCGTTGCACATCATATGTATGATAAAAATACAATAAGAGTTTTATTTTTTTCTTTTGTGAAATTTATTGTCTAATTTATTGTGCAGAAGGTTCAGCAGCCGTCACTCTCCCTTTGTCCCTCACTGAATGCTTTGCTAGGGTTGTCCTAAGGTCCACTTCGAGCTAGCTCAAACTCAGTCTCCACTCACGTAAGTCACCTCTTTGGCTCATGCTTCTATTTTTCATGGTCTATGTTTGCTGTTATCGTTATGGTTTAGTAATAACCCGCCCCTTTTCTTCTGTTTTACCATTCGTTCCAGCTGTTGACCATCCTAAGGGCAGTTTTACTTCCTAAGTGCGTGTCGGAGCGTTCCGCTAGCTTGTTTTCCAGGTGCGAGAAGTTAGGGTTTCGAGTTTGAGTTGTCCTTAATCTGTTTTTGGGTTGCCTTTGATCTGTTTGAGCCTACTGAATGTTTGTATGGATAAATCGCGGTTTGTGGATCTTGTACGATGGAAGGATTTGGAAAAAATGTATATGTTGCAGGCGAATCCAGGCGAGACCTGGTAATCTCGCTCGGGCGAGTCGGACTCACCTAAGCGAGTCTGGCGGAGGCTCACCCAAGCCTTTTTCGCCCAAGGTCGCCCAGGCGACCAGTTCTTTAATTTTGAGCGGATAGACAACTCGGCCAGGCGAGAGGGGTCTCGCCTAAGCGAGATCCCGCGATGTCCCTGTTCCTGTTTTGTGCCCTTGCCTAGGCGGAAGGGGGGACTCGCCTGAGCGAGACTATCTCGCCTGAGCGAGACCCCTCAGCCTGAGCGAGTTACTAGGCGAGACAGTGCTGTGATTGGATGTTTATTTGTTCCTGAGTGATCTGTTTTGGTTGGGTATGAATGTATGATGAGTGATATGTATTTGATGGAGTATGAGGTATACGTAGTATGATTTATGAATTTCAAATAATGGATTTGGTATGAAAGTTGGCATGATCTCTACACGACTTGTATGTGATGAGTTGGTTACATATGTATGTGTGTGGGGTCACAAACTTAGCATGAGCAACAATGAATCTTGGTGGTTGGTAAAGCTTTGGCATGGTTGGCACGAGGAGAAACACTTTACTCATGATCGGGAATAATGAGTTGGTAATGATTCAACATATGAGAAATGGAGATTTGTTATGGGTTTTGGGTTGAAATCTCATGTACAACGTATGTATAAATCCTTGGTTGTTTATGTATGTTGGTTCGTGTCAGTGCATAATTCCTTGGGGTCTCTAGGTGAGACTTTCAGGGTTGCGCTTCAGTGGTCGGGACGTAATTCCATGACCCCTGTTAGTGGGTGTCCATGGTGGTGCCCCATCGGTATAACTAGGTAAGGATTTAAGGTAAGGTTGCATCCTGACACTCTGAGGAGCCAATTAGTTTCACCTAGAGCGGACTGACTCCTGTGGTGAGAGTAGCAGGAGGCCTGAAATCCATTAAGGGCTAACCTTGTGGTGAGGGAAATTTGATTCATCGTAACACTTGTATTACATAGCTTAGGATCGAGCAGCTCGGGGGTGAGCAGAGGTATCCACCACAAGTGCAAGCATCCGCTGAATCCGACCAAGTTATACGTATCCGGATGAGTCGAGTCGAGTCGTAGTGTATTGAATGAAGAGTCATAACATGCTTGGTTGTTATATGGTTATGGGACGATGAAAATATATTTGACTGTATGATGAATAACTTGTTGGCTCTAGCTTACCCGTTTTGTTGTATGGTTGTATTGTATGTGGCTGTTCTTTCTTGTGATGATCATTAATTTGATTGATGAGAGCAGATGGGCAAAGTTCTCGTGGTCAACAAGGGAATGGTGATTCCGCTGCTTAGCCATCTGGGCTGGAGTTTTCTTCATGTTTTCTGTAGGGCTATGGCCCATGTATCTCTTTATGCATTTCTACTCTATACTCTCTGTTAGATTTGTATTCAGCTTTCCTTTGGCATCATGGTGTGCCCGGGTTTTTTGTAGGGGTTGTGTTAAGGACCCCAAGACTACGCTACAGTACTAATATTGTGTGGCGTTTCCTTTAGTTTCGCTTAATAATTAAATGGGACGTTACAGTCTGATATGTTTTTAGTCTAATAATAATTGAGTTGGTGGGTTGAGAAATTGAATCTGTCCCATCAACGAGCAAGATCGTGGGCTGGAGGGTTGAACCGTCTCCCCTATTATTTTTTTCATTTACTAAATTTCTGAAAAACGAGTGAAATGCAACTTTGATTCAATGAAAGAGCTTGATACTTCAACGTAGAGGAAGAATTAAAATTTTTTAAAGTAGTTCAACTACTCTTCTAAAATGTATAGAAAATTTTAAAATTATTGAAAGTACTACAACTACGGTTATTGAAAGAATACAACATGTTACTTTAAATATGGTTTCCCAAATTGGCATAAATTTAAATAGGCTTAAATAATGGTTTGATCCTAGTTTTCATTCGGTTTTTTTAATGTGGTCCTACTTTTGTTTTCTGTTTCAATTTGATCATAATATTCGTCAATTTTATTCAATTAGGTCATTTTCGCTAACATTGTTAAAATAGTTAACGGAATGTGAACAGTAACCGCCATGTGTCATTTTGTGATTTTTTTGACTTTTTTTAATTTTTTTATTTAAAAAAATGTACACGTATCAAGCTCATATCATACCCTATGTCATTTTGTGATTTATTATTATTTTTTCAAATTTTTTTAAATTTATTATTTTTAAATTAAAAAAAAATATCCATGTGTCAAGCCAATATCATGCCACGTGTCAGAGTCAATTTTTTATATTCAATTTGGTTCTAATATTCGTTATTTGTTTTCAATTTGGTCCTAATTTTTTTTAAATTTAGCATTTTTGTTCTTCTCCAAATTGAGACAAAATATAATTTGTATATAAATGTTATATGGATATTCTTATTAAAATGCATATTTTTATTAAATATTTTAATTTAGAATTAGAGTTGATCTAAAATTAAATATTTTAACCTCTTAAAATTTTAAATTAATGGTGTTATTGCTTTTTTTATTTTAATTTTAAACTAATTCTAATTCTAAATTAAAAATATTTAATAAAAATATGCATTTTAATAAGATTATTCATATAACATTTATATACAAATTAAATTTTATCTCCAACAAAAATGCTAAATTTAAAAAAAAAATAGGACCATATTGAAAACAAATAATGAATATTAGGACCAAATTGAATATTAAAAATGGACCTTGATACGTAACATGATATTGGCTTGACAAGTGGAATTTTTTTTAGTTAAAAAAATTAAATTAAAACAAAAAAAATCATAAAATGATACTTGTACATTTTTTTAAATAAAATATTTTTAAAAATTAAAAAAAGTAAGAAAATATTAAAAAAATTTAAAAAAATAAAAAAATTATAAAATGACACGTGACAGTTACAATTTATATTCCGTTAACTAGTTTAATGGTGTTAATAAAAAAAATTCAATTGAATAAAATTGACAAATATTAGAACTAAATTGAAAAAAAAAAATAAAAGTAAGATTCACGTTAAAAAAAAAACTAAACGAAAATTTAAGGTACGGATAAGGTTGGTTCTTTATCTTCCACACCTCCCTTGAAAAGTGCCCCTCTCCATTTTCGAAATTCAGCAGTGCAAAGAAAACAACAAACTAATTCCTCGAAACTGTTGAGGGAGGAAAGAAGAGTTCAGATTCTTTGCTGTAAAAGCAGTGCTAAGTCTCTACTGTGCTATTTAAAACGACGTCGTTTACACTTTTTGAATTTAATAAAATATTTATTTATTTCTAATATATTATTGAAACAGTTGCATTTAGTTTTAAAATTTAATAGCTTTAGGTTATTGAAACGATTGTGTTCAGTTTTAAAATTTAATAGCTTTAGGTTATGTCTGGGAAAACTATGAAGCGAGAAAAAACAGCAACGATGGCTTTCATAACCATTAAGATGGATAGCACTGAATTTTGGGGATGGATTTAGGGCCAACAATATTTTTCGGAACTAATTGCAGTAACAGCAGTGTGAGCGTTACATCTCGTCTCCACCACAAGGCTTTTTCGTTTTCACGGATTCAACCGTTGCATCTCGTCTCCACCACTAGCGCCTCTACAATGCAATTGGAAGCACAGTCAGATGGCTACGCCGACATCATTGTCGTTTTTACTGTTGCTCAAGGTTTATTCTGTACCCAATTGGTTTCCCTTTTCGATGAACATCCATCACTTTATCGTACTCGCAAACAGAGGTGTTTCTAATTGGAAACACTAAATCCTTTTCCCATTTTGTCAATTGTGTGTTGTCTTGGTTGTTTGTTGCAGGTGGCTGTTGGCATTCAAATAAATTCTGATCACATTGAAATGTATGCCGATTGGACATCTAAAGGTAATGTCCTTGATATTGAATTTGCTCAAAAAATGTTATTTGAATTCTGATATTGCCAATGGTACAAAAGATGTGTGGTTGGATGATGATGCCTTATTCAAATGGAAAAAGAATCCTGCAAATTAAGAGAATAAACTAAAGGAATTGCGTGTGCAAAAAATATTGCTTCAATTGACAAACATTGGTGACTCAGAAATTGAAATTTTCATTTCATTAGCTATGTCGTTATTGTTTGTTTTCAGAAATCATTTATGTTCCATTACTTGGTTCATTATATCTTGGAAATTTTGGTGCTTTTTGTGTAGGTAAGAATTTGTGTGTGATGTATGGGTAATGAAGAAGTGTGATTGTGTTTTGGTCTAAGGTTTGAGATAGTTTATTTTGACAACAGAACATGCTGGTCTAAAGACTATTTTCCAGATTCACTATTTTCCAGATTCCAAGTCATGCTCAGAAGTTTTTTCCCAGGATTTACTACTGTATTCTAATAATCATTATAAGTCATGTTTTTCAACCATCAAATGGAAAGGTTGCAGCAAGTAGTTGATATTATGTTGATCTGAGTGCAGCAAGAAGTTGATATTGACATTAGGATGAACACAAAACAAGTATGTGGGGGCTAAAATGTCTTCCACCTTCGAAAGACCTATGCTACCTAAAATGTACTGCTCCAAAGTTATGGCTACTTGATTGGAGTCTCCAGAGACGATTATGGTTTTCATGAAGAAGCAGATACATGTCTTCTGCATTTGGAATTCTTCCTCCACCCGAAGCTATACAAGAATTTCCTTGCAGCTTTAGAAGAATGAATTTTGAAACATAACTTCCTATTGTAATATGTAGTTTTTCTTTTGAAGCAAAGCTTCTTGTTGTAATATCTAGTTTATGTTTTGAAGCAAAACTTCTTGTTGTAATATGTAATTTCTTTGTATTGTAATAATGTACAGTTTAATTGGTGTAATAAAAAGTTGTTCTTGGAAATACTTCTTTTTCATTCTTGTTTATTCAAAAGATGGTGCAAAGTTGATTACAAGAGCATATCAAATTTCAGAACTTAAAAAGCATTAAGAAAGTCATATTTTACAAACAACTAATCATGACAATAAAGTGATCTAACTAAATTCTAATGATTGATTTGATGCAATATTGCAACCATTTTGGACATCCTGAAACAATAAAATAAGATGTATGTTAGTAACTTCAATAAGCATGCTAGTTATTGTTGTAAGTTATTATTAAATTCTAAATAAATACACATACAATAAGCATGCTAGTGAAGCTCATTTGAAAGGGTTGAGATAGAGAAGGTACTGAATATGACTCTAATGGAACTGAAGTTGATGACTCCAATAAATTTTGACTTGAATGAAGTTGTGAAGGATTCACTTTTCTTCTTTTTTGTTTTAATTCATCAACCCAACTCTTCAAACTTCTATACTTCTTTTGTTTTGGACCATATTTCTTCTTAAAGCCAATACCTTTGGATGTTGATGATTCAACCACATGTTGTATTGCCTCAATAGTCGTACCATGAGTACCATGTGATTGATTGTTCAATCAAATCGCAACCACTTTCTTCTCAAGTTCTAACACCCCTTCCCAAACCATAGTGCATGCTTCTGAATCATCCGATACATCATGAGCTAATCTTAAAAGTCTTGAACATAGTTGCTTATATTGTTTTGAGCTTTCCAATCTAGGATCAACATTGATTGGCTTTCCACCATGATCACTCATTGCATCACTTCGTGCATGTCTTGTCCACCTCTTCAATATATATTTTTCTGGGAGAAGCTTGATATCCTTACAAAATAGTATTCTTAATGAATGATAACACAATATTCCCCCATTATTCAAATTTTCTACAACTACAAGTAATTGTCCACTCTCCATTCTCTAAGTATGACTTATATGAAACATTCCATTCTCCTTTTTCATCCACCATTGTTATGACATAGTTGCAACATACATTGGTTTCATTCCTTTCAATTATGTTTGTTGTAGATACAAGATCTCATTCTCGTTGGAACAAGTTGAACATAGGAGGAATATATATCTGTGAAAGTTGTCGAATTAATGGTGAACTTTATACTATCATTCTTGGTATCTTTTGGCGCATCTCATAATCATGTTGTAACTCATTGTATCTTTTTTCTTGAACAATCCATTCAAATTGCTTAAAAAATTGGTTGATATTCAAATTAGGTCTTGTTCAATTCTTTATATCTGAATTAATGCTTTCACTTAGTTGTGTGCTCCTCATGCCAAGCGTAAAAGCATTCTTCATATAACATGTTGCCCATTTCTCTTTTCTCTAATATATTGAATTCAACCATGTGTTTTCTTCAACATTGTATTTCACCAAAAAATCTCTCCATGAGTTTTCAAAATGTATTTCTTCTTCATAATCATACATACACTTCTTGAAATCTCGTAAGAAATGTGATCCATCCTTCATTAAATTTCCAGAATGCTTGACTCCATTCCTCATTATATGCCATGTGCACAAACCATGCTTTGTCAACGACATAATCTCCTTTAATGTTCTTTTCATGGCTTGGTCTTGATCAGTAAAAATAGTTTGCGGATTTTTTTGATTGTGTGCTTGCAAAAGTGTTGAAATTACCATTTGAAGGACTCAATGGTCTCATCATACAATAAGGCTGCCCCAAATATCACCCCTCCTCTATAATGATTAAATCCCGAGAAAATTGCAAGAGGCCTATGATCTTCATTTGTACAATATGTTGTATCCAACGAAATGACATCTCCAAAACAATGATAATCAAATAACATTCTTGCATCAGCCCAAAATATGTTTGTTATTTGTTCTTCCAAATCCATTTGGCAGGCATGGAAAAATGAAGGATTATCTATTAGTTGTTGTTGGAAATATTGTAACAAAATTCCAGCTTCACCATATGCCATATCTCTTCGCCTCTTTGAGTTCAGATAGTTCTTTTCATCTTCTCTTGTATAGCCCAAATTCTCTCTACCTCCTACATATTTACTCATCAAATCAAATGATGCCTTTTGTTGAATCCCTGCTTGTTCTACCATTTCAAGATCATATGCTTGACAATCTGTTATTTTTCGTTGACAAGGTAACAGATGAACTGTTTCTGGTAGATGAAGTGGGTGGTTATGATCATCAATAAAATCAACTACTCTATATCTTTCACCAACTCTTTTAACTTTCATTCTTGCAGCACATCTTGTTTTTGTCTCAGGTCGAGGATTATTGGTCTTAAAGTCTCTTTTATCTGATTTTCGCATACCTTCCTTGCAACAAACATAGATGTAAGAAGTAATATACCCATCTTTTTTATTCTTGCTAGGGTAGTGTTTTCTAACTCCAAAACCTTTACTACCACCATAATTAACCCAAAACTTCCATGCATCTTCTAAGTTATCAAATTCAAGACCAAGTTTAAGACTCAAACCTGTATCCATCAATTACTCCTATAAAAAACAAATATAAATAAAAACATTTATTAAATTGGTCATAAAAAAACATGAATGTTTTTAAGGAGAATCATGACAGAAACACAATAATATATGCTTACACATTTAAATGTTGAGAAGAAAAAAAAACTCAAAAGAACTATGTTGAATAACAAAAAAATAAAATAATGACCTGATAAACTTCTGAGGTCCTAGTCCTGAGCAGCTGCACTGTTTCATTCAGATAAGGATTGTTTTACAATAGTGAAAGAGGAACTATTAAAACGTTACGTTTCATTTTTCTACTAAAAGTTAATATATTTTATAAAATTAGAAAAGTGCAAATGGTGTGGTTTTAACTAGGCCAGCAGGGATTAAATTGAACGAAAATGATATTCGAACATAAAATTCGAACTCATTTTTTACATGTGTGACGTGGCACCCATTTTTTATTTTATTTTTTTTTAAATGAAACTGAACCCATGGTCACGTGCGCGGAAGTTTTTGCTTTAAATTCTTTTTGGCAAAACGAAATCAGACGTGGAGAGAGAAAGTAAGATCTAATGGAAAACTTGGTAGTGTTGGTGAGACAGGGAGAGAGAAAGGCAATCGGAAGGCCTTGTAGAGTGGAGTTAGCGTGAGATAGAAAGTCGGAGTAGAGGCGGAGAAAGTGTTGTTTGTGCGACAGCGGCAGAGGAAGGCGTTGCAGACAAAGAGATAGGAACGTGTGGGTAAAGTCCAGTTGTTGGAGAAACAGGAAAAAGAGAGAGATCAAAAGCCATAGAAGAAGACTTTTGTGGTTGCCGGAGAACAGTTATCTGACCAGAACTCATCGACGGCGTAGTTTTCAGAGTTAGTGCTTTTTTATAAGACGACCACTAGGGCTTCCAAAAATCCAACACTTCCGGCACACAACAACGACCACGATGGGTAGAAACCTTTTTCTGGCCTTATTGTATTTGTTAATCGTTGATTTTTTTTAATAACCTTTGATATGGCAGAAACTGTTATGGATTGATTTTACAGGACAAAGTCTGTCCATGATTCCATGATTCTGTTATCTATTTTTGTTGTGAAAAAGTATGTTGCATGTTTTTAGATGTTTCGCTTTTATTTTGCTGTGAGATAAAAAATATGTAATACAAGTCCTCACTGAATCTACTGGGGAATTATATTTTGGAGTCCCCAGTTTTGACCCATTTATAAAATTTTGTAATTTCAATTGCATGAAGTTGAGTTTGAGCAGTTTGTGGTTGGCACGTATTTGTCATTACTTAAGCAGGTTGGGGGTGTTTACCAAAATGTTGAAATTTAAGATGATTATAAAAACTGGTACTGTGAACCAGAATATATAACAGCACTCCCCAATTGGGGTAGTTGTACTCCCCACTTGATAACGTAATTGATACTTTATTGAACATTTTATTTCCTACAAAAAAAATTGTTATTAAAACTGTTTTTCGAAATTTGAATTGGTCATAATAAATAAATAAAATTTAATTGCTTAACAAAACTTTCAAATTTAAGATGGTTATAAAAACTGGTACTGTGAACCAGAATATATAACAGCACTCCCCAGTTGGGGTACTTTTACTCCCCACTTTGTAACGTAATTGATAGTTTAAAGAACATTTTATTTCCTTCCAAAAATTAAATGTTATTAAAACTGTTGTTCTAAATTTGAATTGGTCATAATAATAAAAAAATTAATATCTTAACAAAACTTTCAAATTAAAGATGGTTATAAAAACTGGTACTGTGAACCAGAATATATAACAGCACTCCCCAATTGGGGTCCTTCTACTCCCCACTTTGTAACGTAATTGATACTTTAAAGAACATTTTATTTCCTTCCAAAAATTATGTTATTAAAACTGTTATTCTAAATTTGAATTTGTCATAATAAAAAAAAATTAATTGCTTAACAAACCTTTCAAATTTAAGATGGTTATAAAAACTGATATTGTGAACCAGAATATATAACAGCACTCCCCAATTGGGATACTTTTACTCCCCACTTTGTAACGTAATTGATACTTTAAAGAACATTTTATTTCCTTCCAAAAATAAAATGTTATTAAAACTGTTATTCTAAATTTGAATTGGTCATAATAAAGAAAAAATTTAATTGCTGAACAAAATTTTCAAATTTAAGATGGTTATAAAAACTGGTACTGTGAACCAGAATATATAACAGTACTCCCTAGTGGAGGTACTTTTACTCCCCACTTTGTAACGTAATTGATAGTTTAAAGAACATTTTATTTCATTCCAAAAATTACATATTATTAAAACTGTTATTCCAAATTTGAATTGGTCATAATAAAAAAAAATTAATTGGTCATAATTGATAGTTTAAAGAACATTTTATTTCCTTCCAAAAATAAAATGTTATTAAAATTGTTATTATAAATTTGAATTGGTCATAATAAAAAAAAATAATTGCTGAAGTAAATTTTCAAATTTAAGATGGTTATAAAAACCGGTACTGTCAACCAGAATATATAACAGCACTCCCCAGTTGGAGTACTTTAACTCCTCACTTTGTAGCGTCATTGATAGTTTAAATGACATTTTATTTCCTTCCAAAAATTACAAAATTACATGTTATTAAAACTGTTATTCTAAATTTGAATTGGTCATAATAAATAAAAAAAGTTAATTGCTGAACAAAATTTTCAAATTTAAGATGGTTATAAAAACGGGTACTGTGAACCAGAATATATAACAGCACTCCCCAATTGGGGTACTTTTACTCCCCACTTATAACGTCATTGATAGTTTAAAGAATATTTTATTTCCTTCCAAAAATTAAATGTTATTAAAACTGTTATTCTAAATTTGAATTGGTCATAATAACAAAAAAAATTTTATTGCTTAACAAAACTTTCAAATTAAAGATGGTTATAAAAACTGGTACTGTGAACCAGAATATATAACAGCATTTCCCAATTGGGGTCCTTATACTCCCCACTTTGTAATGTCATTGATACTTTAAAGAACATTTTATTTCCTTCCAAAAATAAAATGTTATTAAAACTGTTATTCTAAATTTGAATTGGTCATAATAAAAAAAAATTAATTGCTTAACAAAATTTTCAAATTTAAGATGGTTATAAAAACTGGTACTGTGAACTAGAATATATAACAGCACTCCCCAATTGGGGTACTTTTACTCCCCACTTTGTAACATAATTGATAGTTTAAAGAACATTTTATTTTCTTCCAAAAATTACATGTTATTAAAATTGTTATTCGAAATTTCAATTGGTCATAATAAAAAAAATAAATTTAATTGCTTAACAAAATTTTCAAATTTAAGATGGTTATAAAAACTGGTACTGTGAACCAGAATATATAACAGCACTCCCCAGTTTGGGTACTTTTACTCCCCACTTTGTAACGTCATTGATAGTTTAAAGAATATTTTATTTCCTTCCAAACGACACCACAATGCAAACAACACCGCCTCTGTCAAACAATGTTGCACCAAACACGAAAATAAATAAAAAGTTTTTCCCCCAAAGCTTAAACCTTTTCGAATGGTGAACAAAAAAACACAAACCTTACACTAAAACGGTGTTGCAGAACGGCTTCCGGTGGAATGGTTGTCGTTGCCGTCGACTCGCTTCCACTGGATTCGACCCCCTCCACTATCGTCGTTGTCGCAGGTGTGTCCTCTCACGGTGATCGCCTCCCGCCTCGCTTCTGTAACACCACAACTTCTCTGTCTCGACTTCCTCCGACTATCTCAGTCTCTCTCGGTCGTTTCGCTAACTTTCTCACGCTGTCTTCACCTTTCCAAAGACTTGATCATGCTGTCTCCGCCTTTCCTTCGAGTTGCTCACGTTGTCGCCGCCTTTCCTCCGACTTTCTCACGCTGTTTCCGCCTCTCCTTCGACTTCCTCACGCTGTATCAACTTGCTCCGACTTTCTCTCTCCGTGTCTCACCAACACTCTACAAGTTTCAGTTTTGTCTTACTTTCTCTCTCCACGTCTGATTTAGTTTTGCCAAAAAGAATTTACAACAAAAACTTTCATGCACGTGACCATGGGTTCCGTTTCATTTAAAAAAATAAAAATAAAAGAAAAAAAGGGTGTCACGTCACCCATGTCAAAAATGAATTCGAATTTTATGTTTAAATATCATTTTCGTAAATTGAAAAAGTGCAAACGATGCCATTTTAATTGGTCAGCAGAGACTTAGTACCTTCCTGTACAATAGAGAAACCAAACTCAGGAAAGAAGCGCATATGGGTTTGTATTAGAACGAATGAAGAAGAAACGTGAAAACCCTATGCAAGCGAAATGAATGAAGAAAGAAACGGGATTGAACGCGAAAAACTTAAATTAAAACGGGTGGGTTCAGGCAAGCGGGTGGGTTCATACATATAATTCGACTAGTTTTTTTTAGGGCACTGACGGGCGGACCGACTTACTTGTTGGGTCAGACCCGTTTTGACATCTTTTAAATTATCAAGTAACAACGGATCAAAGTATTCTCACACACAAGCATGTGAAAGGAAGCAATTAAACGTATGATAATATCCCAAAAGTGATTTTGGTATTACATTATAAGCTTTATATTTGTCAACATGTAAATGAAAGAAATAAGTAAACATACAACATTATCTGAAAAGTGATTTTGTTATTACATTATAGCTTTTAATGTGTTTTATTTTCACATTTTCACTTTATGGAGAATGATATGAGCACCATACTGTGGATGAAGAGTGATTAACATAGCTGGAGCATGAGCATATGCTGGAGAAAGTTCAAATGAGAAATGCTGTAAAATCATTGACAGAGCCATCTTTGCTTCCAATAAGGAGAAGTTTTGTCCAATGCATATTCTAGGACCCCATCCAAATGGGAAAAATGAAACTCTACCATTTGTTGCCTTTAGAACTCCTTCAGAAAATCTCTCAGGATTGAACTGCTTAGCATCTTCACCCCAGAATTCGCTTTCATGGTGGACCAAAGCTGTTGGGAGTAAAACCTGAACTCCAGCAGGCAATGTTATGTTTCCAAGTTTCATATCTTTTTTAACAAACCGAGTCAACCCAAGGACAGGCGGGTATAACCTAAGAACCTCATTCAAAATCATAGTGACCTGATACAAAAAAGTTTTGTAGTGAGTTCAGAGGACATACAATTTAGTATAAGATATAGAATACAGTACTTACAATCTTTAAACGATTTAAACCATCAAAATTTGGCTTTTCATTGCCAAAGACTTGCAAGACTTCTTCCCTTGCACGTTGTTGCCAATTAGGGTACCTACTCAATAACACCATTGTCCAAACCAGCAAAACTGAGGTGGTTTCCTGCCCTGCAAAGTAAAATAGCTTGCATTCCTGGATTACATCTTCAAGACTCATTCCAACATTCTTATTGTCTCCGTTTCCATGTTCCTGAATTTCCTTTTGATTCGACTCCAAAAGTATACCCAATAGGTCATTATTACTGGCTTCACCTGCCTTTAGTGCTCTCTCCCTCTTGTAAATCATATCCTTCAGCGAAGCTTTTATATCTCTGTCAATTTCCTTCATTCTCCTATGGCTTTTAGTCGGTAAAAACCTACAAAATATACATTTTTCCATCCTATTAATTGTTTACATGACGAGGATGCTTTTTCTTAACTCAAATGCATTTATCTGATTTCTATTATATTTATTATTTGCTAATAATTGTTTGCTACTTGCCATATTTAGCAAGGGTAGTTTAGTGAAACAAAACACGTTTAATAAGCTTGAAATTTCTTTAGTCATCAAATCAAACCGGTAAGTTACCTCCATCCAGGGATTTGAATTTTTAATATAAGTTGCAATGCAAGTTTAGCTTGCTCTCTTTGAAGTTGAAATATTCTTCTTCCTTCTTCAAAGCTACATCCAAATGCCGAGCGAGCGATAACATCACTAGCCAGATTCTGAAGGAAAGGCCATGCATCTATTTCACATGATCCGTCTGAAGACAACATTCCCTCCCATTTGCTAACCATATCATTGCAACTTTCGAAGAATAATGGTAACATAGTCTGTGGTGCAATAGGGAAATCACTTGGAGTTAGAATCACTTCACTCAAACTAAACACAAAAACATGCAGACTTCAATGTGCAAGTTGCATATAAAACAAATTTATGTTTTTCAGAAAAGTATATGCTGCATAAAAATAGCAGACAGAATATACTTTATTGCAGGCTTTTCTGAATTACATGTTTTCTTACATAGAAATTTTGACAGGGAAGAAAGCGAAACATAATACAGTAGAATATTTTTAGCTAAAAGCAAGGAACTAACCTTTAATTTTTCCAAATTGAAAACAGGGTTGATTAACCTTCGGTGCTTGCTCCACTTTTCTCCTTCATGGTCGGCAAGACCGGTTGCAAGTAACTTGACAAGTGGATTTGAATTAGGCTTTGGGAAGTCAGACATCTTGTTAAGTACATCTTTGATTTGCTCAGGATCGAAGATCGTCACCCTTGGCGTTGGTCCTAACCAGATAAAAGAATTCTTACCTGCATACCATCGGCAATTTGTAAGGTTTAAACAGTTGCACTAAGGATAAAAAATAAAAGGAAATTTGAGATGAATTACAACCCATGGGAACCTTTTGGTACACTATGAATGCATTCTCCCTTGGATTAAGATGCAAAAATAAGCTTAATATCTTGTATTTAACCCTACATTTTGTTGAAGTTTATAGGAATATTATCTCAGCATATATAATATCCATCACCATATATATTAGTTAAGGTTTCATCATTTATCGTCCCATTTTCATCGTAAAATGGTATGTTGGACAATGCAGGGAGCGCCTATTAGAAAGGAAGGAAACAAAGTGATGAATTTAATTATTGGATTTGTAAAAGTCATGGCATTCCAAACTCATTTACTGTGAAACAATTTAACTAACAATAAAAATAAGGTTGATACTAATTAGAGGTAAGGCTATAATACTAACTTATTTATAATAAGATCTGTTATAATTGTTATTAGGGATAAGGCTAATACCTCTTTCAAATTGGGAAATGAATATCATTCATGCCTAGTTTGGAACAAATAAAATGAAAAGAACCGGGAGCTAAGGCTTTTATGTAGACATCAGCAAGTTATGTTAAATTAATATGTAGAAGCTTAATTAAGCCAGAACACAACTTATCATGAACCAAGTGGCAATCAATCTCAACATGTTCATTAAACTTTGATTATTCGATCGATTAGTTTTTACTTTTTGTATCAATTTTTCTTTCAACATAATTAACTAGTACTTTGTGAAAGAGATTGTGTTTCAACTCTAGAAGACATTATTCTAAAGCGGTGCATGAGGATGAATTGTCAAGATATAAAAGTGTTTGAAGAAGGTAAATAGATGAAAACTGAAGAAAAAAAGAAAAGAAAAAAAGAATAGAAACATACCATGTGTGTTGACAGTATGATGGGTGTAGGAAGACGCACGTGGAACTATGTCATCAGAGAGATTCATGGGTTTCGATAAGGCTTTCTTTCTCGTTTTGAGTAAGTCCTTGCTATCTCCAAACAAAATCCTGTATGGGTTGCCTTGAAAGCCTTGTTCTCTTAGCAGCTTTTCAAGTCTCTTTGGTTTCAACCATAATCAGTTTAGAATCTTCCATGCCCATATCAGAACAAGTATCAGAACAAGTATCACTATGAGACTCATAGTTATGGCCCATGCTGCTTCCATTTCTTCCTTGCTTTTTGGTAAAGACGATGAGAACAGAGAAAGATGATAACACTTGAGGCAGCAAAACCATAAGTCTTTACACAACTCAACAGGCAAAGACTATACTTTTGAGCTACATTACTCTCCATGTTATCAATTTCAACTTCTCTTTGTTTTTGTCTTTTTCTATTTATTCCAACAAGAAAGTAGGGGTGGTATGGATTCCATTTTTAATGTTCCGATCCACAAATTCAAATAACCGGATCAAACCACAAGTCTATTATCAATCCCAAAATAGATTGAGGAGAAGAAAAAACATGGTAGACTAAAAAGAATTCTAACCACAAATAGTTATAACTATTATCTCACAAAATCTTACTAGCCAAAATAGTTCCCATAAACTCGAAAAAAAAAAATGTCCAACACAACCTCTTGCAATTTCATTAATATTAATTTCAACACATTTCACCTCATACATCTTCTAAATAATTTGAAATGACCTAAATTCATTTTGAAATCTCCTTTGAACTAAAAAAATAAACACTTAAAGATAAAAAAAAGTTAACAATAATAATATTATTATTTCTATCATTTTAAAAAAAATTACATGATCATATGACTGAAATCGGTACATTTGAAAATGAAAAATTTTAGGCTTAAATATACATTTGGTCCCTATTTTTGTTATTTATATTGAATTTAGTCCCTATTTTCGTTTTGTGTTCAATTAGGTCCTCATTTTCGTCAAATTGTGGTCAATTTGGTTCTTTTCACTAACGTGTTTAAATAGTTAACGTTTTTGAACAGTACATGAAATGTGTCAGTTCCTAATTTTTTTGATTTTTTAAAAATTTTTTAAAATTTTTTTTCAGTTTTTTGTTTAAGTTTTTTTAATTTTTTTTAATTTCAAAAAAAAATTTCGCGTCAATTCACAATTGTGCCACATGTCAATGCTAGTGTCACATGTCAGTTTGTGGTTGTATTATTTCTTTTTGTTCAATTTAGTCCCTTATTTTTGTTTAATTCAATCCCTATATTGCTATTTTTGTTTAATTTAGTCCCAAATTTTATTAAAATAGAACCATTTAATTTTTAAAATTGACATTATTATTAGTTATTTTTTAAATTCAATTATAAATTATAATATTTAATTATAAATTGAATATAATTCTTAGATTCAAGTGTTGAATAGAATATAATTATTTAAATATTATTAAAACATAATTATTAAAATTTTAAAAATATATATTAACATTTGTAAAATTCACATTTAAATTTAAAATATTTAATATTTTATTGAATTTTAGATATTAAATCTAAAATATTTTATATTTAAATGTTAATTTTACAAATATTAGTTTACTTTTCTAAAATATTTTGAATATTTAAAATATTTTTATATATCAATTTTAAAAGTATTTTAGAATATAAATATTAGAAAAAAAATATAATAACTTTATTCTTATAATATTTTAAATAATTATATTATATTTAGCAATTAAATATAAAATTTTATTCAATTTATAATTAAATTTAATAATTTATAATTGAATTTAAAAAATAATAAATTCAAATGTCAATTTTAGAAAAAAAAATATTAATATAATTTGTATAAAAGATATTAAATTTAGTGTCAATTTGAAAGGGACAAAATTGATTTATTTTAACAAAAATTGGGATTAAATTGAACAAAAATAACGAATATAAGAACTAAATTGAACAAAAAAATAATAATACTACCACAAACTGACGTGTGGCACTAGCATTGACACGTGGCACAATTGTGACTTGACACGTGGACAATTTTTATTAAATTAAAAAA
>Ga0214542_1006252_pt1 | contig 21881 bp, 10 predicted proteins | sample CNSS1metaG_FD_160096 | JGI IMG/M metagenome (GOLD analysis project Ga0214542, IMG submission 160096) | Root nodule microbial communities from cowpea collected in UCLA plant growth center, Los Angeles, California, USA - CNSS1 | ecosystem: Host-associated > Plants > Roots > Nodule | place: USA...
TATTAGGATGTAGCTGGGTAGGTGCCACATTCAACGCCCGCAGCACACCCATAGTGAAATCGTCTAAGGGCAGTCGCACATGAAGCTGAGAAAAGTGGCACATATACATGTAGAAGAATTTTTCGGTCGCCCCCTCCTGCCCGTGGCATACCCGGTCGATGACACTCACCCTCTCCAGCGAAACAATGTCTCCACTGACACCCTTGGACATGACGGGTGTGCAGTTCAGCCAAGAGTTCAATAGACGAGACCACCTGAATAAAGATGATTGATCACGAACATCAGCAGCAACCCACCCATAGCCGCCTTTCGCCGACTAGTTGCTCTCCTCCAACTCTTCGGGGGGATCCTCTCGAACCTCCCTCACAACCTCCATCGGCATCCCGCTCGTAACAACTCCAAAACTCGTACCCTCTCCGCCGAGTCGCCTATCCTTACTTCTATCTGACTCAGTACTTTCACTACTACTAGACGAAGACACGCTACCATTACTGGACATACCTGATTTCGTTTTTTACGAGAAGATGTCGGTCGAAATTGAGGACTGGTCGGACACGCGCACAAGGTCTCTAAATTCAGAATTCACAAATGAAACAAGTAACCCCTCATCTGTTTGCAAACCCATATTTATAGCCCATAATCCCAAGCGACGAACCTCTTCCCGCCGAAACCATACCACAGACCAATCGACACCATCATTGCAAAAGATATGACACTTCAAAACAACGGCGCCAAAACTTTTCGATTTGACCATTGACGCCCCTTCACCTACCCTCTGACGGTTATCACTTTTTCAGCCTTAACACTGTTCACCACACTTAAAGGCTGGGGGACTGGTGTATCACACTTAGCCGGTTCCGCTAGCTTATCAACACATATCATCCTTGACCGACAACCCATATCGGACAAGGCTGGGGGACTAGTGTACCGTACCTAGCCAAACTCGACCAAATAAGTAAACAATGTGCATATCGAGACCGCCAAGTATCCAGGCTAGGCCGAGTTAGCCTAACTTGTACCGGTTTTAACCTAAACTAAATGTCTAAGAGGACAACCTGCACCTCATATCTCCAACATAAGCCATCAAGGCAAGTAGTCGGTCTAGACCGACTACTCGAGCATATCTGGTAAGGTTACAGCCTAAGCCGACCACTTCAATACACTCAGTATGATGAAACCTCCGCATTCAATAAATCTTAAGGGCCTGGGTTTGGGCCCTGACCGACTCAGAAGCCCCACCTAGAGCCCAAGTCAAGGCCCAGCCCATGAAATGGTCAAACGTCATTAATGCTCTATAAATACACGTGGACCCCATCATTTAAAGGTACGCATTCATTAATCACTGATTTGACTCTCTGAGAGCTTTGACTTACTTGAGCTTCGGAGACTCTTCTGCAGGAACATATTTAATTAGTGGAATGTCACTTCATTAAGGGACCCTTTTAATGGAGTAAAAATCATTGGAAAAGAAAATGTAATTATGTAATCGGTTACAAGGACCTCGTAATCGATTAACAATAGGTTTTTGACGCAAAAAACATTTTGTAATCGATTACATACATATGGTAATTAATTACAACTTCATTTTTTTAAATACCTTACTGTAATCGATTAAATTGTGACCATAATTGATTAACAATAGCTTTTCCAAAAAAATTGACGCATATAATCGATTACACAAACCCTGTAATGGATTACAAGTCGTCTTCTTGTATTGTAATAATGTACAATTTAATTGATCTAATAAAAAGTTGTTCATAGAAATACTTCTTTTTCATTCTTGTTTATACAAAAGATGGTGCAAGTTGATCACATAAGCATACCAAATTTCATAACTTAATAAACATTAACTTAGTCATAATTTACAAACAACTAATCATGACAATAAAGTTACCTAACTAAATTCTAATGATTGATTTGATGCAATATTGCAGCCATCTTGAACATCTTGAAACAATAAAATAAGATATATGTTAGTAACATTAATAAGCATGCTAGTTATTGTCATAAGCTATTGTTAAATTCTAAATAAATTCACATACCATAAGCATGCTAGTGAAACTCATTTGAAAAGGTTGAGACAAAAAAAGGTATTGAATATGTCTCTAATGGGGTTGAAGTTGATGACCCCAATAAATGTTGACTTGACTGAAGTTGTGAAGGTTTCACTTTTCTTCTTTTTTGTTTTAATTCATCAACCCAACTCTTTAAACGTCTATACTTCTTTTGTTTTGGACCATCTTTCTTCTTAAAGCCAATACCTTTGATGTTGATGATTCAGCCAAATGTTGTCTTGCCTCAATTGTAGTATCACAAGTACCATGTGATTGATTGCTCAATCGAATTGCAACCACTTTCTTCTCAAGTTCTAACACCCCTTCCCAAACCATAGCACATGCTTCTGAATCATCTGATACATCATGAGTTAATCTTAAAAGTCTTAAACATAGTTGCTTATACTGTTTTGAGCTTTCCAATCTAGGATCAACATTAATTACCTTTCCACCATGATCAATCATTGCATCACTTCGTGCATGTTTTGTCCACCTCTTCAATATATATTTTTCTAGGAGAAGCTTGATATCCTTACAAAATAGTATTCTTAATGAATGACAACAAAATATTCCATTGTTCAAATTTTCTAAAATACAAGTAATTTTCCACTCTCCATTCTCTAAGTATGACTCATATGAAACATTTCATTCTCCTTTGTCATCCACCATTGTTATGACATAGTGATAAGATACATTTGTTTCTTTCCTTTCAATTACTAGATCTCATTCTCGTTGGAACAAATTGAACATAAGAGGAGTGTATAACTGTGAAAGTTGTCGAATTAAGGGTGAACTTTGCACTATTATTCTTAGTATCTTTTGGCGCATCTCATAATCATGTTGTAACTCATTGTATCTTTTTTCTTGAACAATCCATTCAAATTGCTTAAAAAATTGGTTGATATTCAAATTAGGTCTAGTGCAACTCTTTATATCTGAATTAATGCTTTCACTTAGTTATGTGCTCCTCATGCCAAGCGTAAAAGCATTCTTCATATAACATGTTGCCCATTTCTCTTTTCTTTGATATATTGAATTCAACCATGTGTTTTCTTCAACAATGTATTTCACTAATAACTCTCTCTATGAGTTTTCAAAATCTATTTCTTCTTCATAATCATACATACACTTCTTGAAGTCTCGTAAGAAATGTGAGCCATCCTTCATTAAATTTCCAAGATGCTTCACTCCATTCCTTATTATATGCCATGTGCACAAACCATGCTTTGTTAATGGCATAATTTCTTTTAATGCTCTTTTCATGGCTTGGGCTTGATCATTAAACACAATTTATGGATTTTTTTGATTGTGTGCCTGCAAAAATGTTTGAAATAACAATTTGAAGGACTCAATGGTCTCGTCATACAATAAGGCTGCCCCAAATATCACCCCTCCTCTATAATGATTAAATCCTGAAAAAAATTGCAAGGGACCTATGATCTCCATTTGTACAATATGTTGTATCCAACGAAATGACATCTCCAAAATAATGATAGTTAAATAACATTCTTACATTAACCCAAAATATGTTTGTTATTTGTTCTTCCAAATCCATTTGGTAGGCATGGAAAAATGAAGGATTATCTATTAGTTGTTGTTGGAAATATTGTAACAAGATTCTAGCTTCAGCATATGTCATATCTCTCTGCCTCTTTGAGTTCAGATAGTTCTTTGCATCTTCTCTTGTATAGCCTGAATTTTCTCTACCTCCTACATATTTACTCATCAAATCAAATGATGCCTTTTGTTGAATCCCTGCTTGTTCTACTATTTCAAGATCATATGCTTGACAATCTATTATTTTTCATTGACTAGGTAATAAATGAACTATTTCTGGTAGATGAAGTGGGTGGTTATGATCATCAATAAAATCAACTACTCTATATGTTTCACCGACTCTTTTAACTTTTATTCTTGTAGCACATCTTGTTCTTGTTTCAGGTCGAGGATTATTGGTCTTAAAGTCTCTTTTATCTGGTTTTCGCATACCTTCCTTGCAAAAAACATATATGTAAGAAGTAATAGATCCATCTTTTTTATTCTTGCTAGGGTAGTGTCTTTTAACTCCAAAACCTTTACTACCACCATAATGAACCCAAAACTTCCATGCATCTTCTAGGTTATCAAATTCAAGACCAAGTTTAAGACTCAAGCTTGTATCCATCAATTACTCCTATAAAAAATAAATAAAAATAAGTTAACTTATTAAATTGGTCATAAAACACATAGACATGAATGTTCTTTAGAAAAATCATGGCAGAAACACAATAATATATGTTTACACACTTAAATGTACTATAGAAAAAAAAACACAAAAGAATTATGCTAAATATAAAAGAAAAGAACAAAAAATTACTTGGTAAAATTGTGAGGTCCTAGTGTTGAGCAAAGACACTTTTTTATTCAATCGAAGGTTTTTACAATAGGGAAAAATGGACTGTTAAAACCTTACATTTCAATTATCGATTAAAAATTAATATATTTTACTAAATTGAAAAAGTACAATGGTGCCGTTTTAATTAGGCTAGGAGAGACTAAATTGAAAAAGTGCAAACAATGTCGTTTTTAATTAGACCAGCAGAGACTCCGTACCACATTAGAGAAACTGAACTTGCTTAGATGTGTGCTTAGGGTTTCTACCATGTAGGCTTTCTACCATGTGGCAGCATATGGTTGGCCAGAATTTGGGAGTGGTAAAAGGGGTGAAACTTAGTAAAGAATTATGGTGCATAATAGGTTTTTGGATGGTCCACTTGAAAAAAGAGTGTGTAAAATAGAAACTGGGGGTGCATTTAGCTCCTGATTTATTTCTTTCCAAAATTTACTGATTTTAATTTCACACTTGTAAAGAACCAAATTTAAGTTCAACTGCATCAACAAAAGTTAGAATATCCAAAGATAATTTATGCAACTAAAAAACACTTTCTAAGCCCTTTTTATCTCAGAAACTAAGTAAGCCTAATTACTAAAAATTCCAATCAAATTAATCTTTTAAGCACAAAAATCAATTGAAATTTCAGAATTAAACATTAAATGAGGGTAAAAATACGCATTCCTAGGAAAAATTACACTTATCCTTTTGCACTCCTGGGAAAAAATTAAGTAATTTCAAAACGTTTTATGTGTTATTTTATTTCACATCAACACTACATCAAAGGAATAAACATAACTGGAAACAAATCAATCTTCTAGAAATCAAGTTGTCATGCACATACAAATGGAAAAGTTATATTTTTCACACTTGATTTAATATTTTGAATTTACAAGAAAATCAAATATGAAAGATATCACTCAAGTTTAAACTGTATATTTTCTCACCAAAATTCGCTAAAGTGTTTTGACTTGTGTTTTTAGTCAAAATACTTATGCCAGTAAACACTCCTAATATGACAAGATTCTAATATTCATAAACTTTTAGAAAATATGCATTTAAAGATCATGATGACTTTTAACAGGTTATAATGGGGCCAAGGCAAAGGTAGGAAAAATTTAGGATTTTTGAGTTTTTGAAATATAAATACAGAAAGAAAAGTGGAGCATAATTTCAAAAACAACTCTTTTTCATTTTGTTTCTCTTCTTAAGGAAGCACTTATTTTTCTACATTTTTCTAGTGAAACCTTTTGCTTCCTTTATGCCATTATCACTATTTTGTGGATGAGGTACTCATCCACACACTTTATTCCTCAACCGATCCTAACATAATCCACTAGCTCCTTTTTCTTTCTAAGGTAAGGAAAAACATGGTTTTTTTTCTTTATAAGGATTTACAATGGGCTTAAAATAAGAAAAAAAGGTTTAAGGCTCAAAAGGGTTACCAATGGATTAATAGAAAGGTAGGATTATTTGGCCATGTAGCTAAAAACAAGAAATGCCTCAATCATATCAAATCATGCAAGTTCACCTAAGATGCAAAACAAAAGAATCAAGCTAAATATTTGAGTATAAATAAAGCATGAGCAAATCACTCAAGAAATATAGAAATGACTTATGGCAGTCCATCCCTTACATTAAGGCTCAAAACTCACAAGGTCAAAACTCTTTCACAAAAGATTTAATCAAGAAATTCTTAAATCGACTCAACTAGCAAATCATATAAACAATCCACTCATTTCAACACGACTTTTATTTTCCCAGAAATATAATTGTCCCAATTACTAAATCAAATCTTAAAATCCAATGTCAATATGTTTTATTGAAAGTTAGGAAATATTTTTGGTGGATTTCTTATGAGACATATTATTTAAAAGTTTCACTAGAAAGTTAATACTTTCACAATTTTCTCAAAAAGAAATCACAATTTTTTTAAATGAAAATAAAAACAAAAATAGAAAAATAAAAATCCTACCTACGAGTAGTTGACTCTACTACTTTATCATTAACCAAGTCAGTTGCAGTAGTAGATGTTTCAAATGCATCTTCACATATTGTTGGGTTTTCTACAGCACTTGGTTCTTCCATTGTATTATTATCACCACTTTGCTTCTGAAAAAGATCATTTGTACTCATATCATCATTAATAGATAAAACATTATATTCACATTGAGCATCATCATCATATCCATCAGTAGATATGTTAGTGTGAGAATCTAAAATTTCTTCATCAACTTCAACAACATCCTTAGTATAATTAATATGTCCATCAGCAGACATATTACTATGAGCATCATCATACATATCAACAAATATCTTAGTATGATGTGATTCTATTTTATCCATCCGTTGTTTCATTTCATTGATCTCTTGTTGATCTGTTTGATTCATCTTTATCAATTCAGTCATCATATTCCTCAAAATTTCCAAAGATAATTTATACAACTAAAAAAAACACTTTTTAAGTCATTTTTATCTTAGAAACTCAATAAGCCTAATTATTAGAAATTCCAATCAAATTAATAACATAAAATCAATTGAAATTCCAAGAATTAAACATTAAATAAGGACAAAAATAGGCACTCATCATTAGACGAGTTAAGTTCAAATAGCGCCAAAAGATAATTCAAAAATCACAAGGTGATATGAAGATCAATCCTGGATTGATCAAATAAATCTAAGCATTTAAATTGATGATCAAATCAATTAAAAAAGTTCCAATGCAAGGGTCAATGTTATTTAAAGATATTATGATTAAAGATATATCTGAAGGATATCATAGATGATTAGATATTTAATTGAACATATATGAAAGGAAATCCTTTCTAATTGAAGATTGTGAATGTTGTCATATATTTATCAACCAATCATGAGAAAGGAAGAGACTCTACAGATAAAAAATTGTAAGAGAAACTCTAGAAAATTAAAGCCACAACCTATAAAGTTTGAAAATCAAATTGTTGAATGGTTGAAAATGAAAAAACTGATAATTCACAAAAAGCACTACACTTTGACTGTCATATCAAGTACTTCCAGATGAAGAAAGAAAATATATTTGAAGATATGAAGAATTTGCTCAATTGAATATGCATCAATATTCAAATGACACATTGTGACTACAAGTACCAAAACCAAAATGAAGAAGAAAAGAAGAATAAAAGATATATAAAAGTGATGATGTCAAATATTCAAAAGAAAAAAAGTTAGAATACTCTAAGAGCACAGTCAAATTCATATCTTGTATAAACTAATATTACGTTGAGTGTTACTCATTTCCTTCACAAGGTATATCCTAAGGTATATGTGCTTGTTTGAGCTACCTTAGGCCTCAAGCAACCTTAGAAACATTGCTTATAAGCCAAGGTATCCTCTAACTTGCACAAGAAAGATGCATGCATTGAAAGGTACATGCATTAGGTAGTTAACTTGGTGCATAAATGTGCAGTTGGCTAGTCACTCTTGAGTAAGGTCCTAGAGCATTCCAGTTTTAGATTTTTTGTACCTTTTTTTCTTCTTTTTGAGACTTAGGTTAACTCCCAAATTCTATAAATAGGAGTACTTAAGCATTATAAAGATAATTTGGAAATATTATAAAGATAATTTGGAAATATTATAAAGATAATTTGGAAATATTATAAGATAACTTTTATTCTCCTAGACTTTTTCCTTGAGGGTTGACACAACCTTCTTCAAGAAACACACCTAAACCACTCTACGAAATCCATTTCATTCATCATTTCATGCTTCCGCATCCTGGAGCATCATCTCCATGGAGTCTACTTCAACTTGTTAAACCTATATCATATCACATTTTTCATATCCAACATTCCTAGTTCATTTCTTAGCCTGCATGATCTCTAATAAAGTGATGCCTTATTTCAATGTGTTTACTTTTAGAATGCTATATTGGATTATTAGTTAGATTGATTGCACTAGTGTTATCACAATGCAAGGGTACCTTTAGTAACTTGACTCGATAATCTAAGAGTTGATGCTTATGTCATATGATTTTCACACAACAATAATCAGCTGCAATATACTCTGCCTCAGTTGTGAAGAGTGTTACACAAGCTTGCTTCATGTTATTCCATGATATCAAACTCGAGCCAAGTAGGTGGCAAATTCCACTTCTGCTTTTTTCTATTCAATTTACACGTTGCAGCCAGAATCTATAAATCAATTTAGGTTAATCTTAGAGTTACCTTGATACCACAATCCAACATTGATTGTTCCTTTCAAATACTTGAGAATCCTCTTGGCAGCTTTGTAGTGTGATTCCTTTGGATTGGATTGAAATCTTGCACACACACTCACACTAAATTGGATATTTGACCTACTTGCGGTAAGATAGAGAAAAAAACCAATTAGCCCTCTGTATTTGGTTAAATCAACTTATTGCCCAGCCTCAGTTAAATCCATATAGCAATTTGTAGAAATTGGAGTGAAAACTTCTTTGTAATTCTCCATTTCAAATTTTTTCAACAAGTCAATCAGTATTTTGACTGGCTTAAAAATGTTTCCTGCTCAAGCTGTTTGACTTGCAACCCCGAAAAGTAGGTTAGCTCACCCATCATGGACATCTCAAATTCACCATGCATGGCTGCAACAAATTTTTCACACAATGAGTTACTATTGGAACCAAAGATTATATCATCAACATACACTTGAACAAGCATCACATTACTTTCATGTTTCTAATTAGAAATGTGTTATCAACAACACCTTTTGCATACCCTTTTGATAATAAAAAGTTGCTTAGTCTTTCATACCTCTATCAAGCATGTATATGTTGTTCACTATTTTTCCTATTAATACAATGCTACCACATGCATCAAAGATAAGATAATGACTAGGTTCAAACACTATTTTAGATCCCTTATGATCAACTAGAAGCATGTTTTTGGATGTTGAATGAGGATCCATTGCTTATGATTCCAATTCCAAGTATTTTTCATTTGTTGTTATCTTCATAAGTCACAAATCCTTCATTCTTCAAGCTCAAGTTTGCAAATTTTGTTTGATCACCTGGCATATGCCTTGAACACCCACTATCTAGGTACCACAAATCTTTCTTATCACTCTTTATGACCTGCAAAACAGATTTACATTACATGGTACCCTTGATAGGTTGGTTCAAACATGGTTAATCCTTTCTTGGTCCTTTGGGATCCATTTCAAATATCCCTTAGGTACATCATATTTTCTTGCTTTGCAGTTCTAAGAAACATAACCTTTTCTCATACAATAATTGCAAGCAGTCAAAGATATATCAATTGGCTTACTAGTTGAAAAGAAATTAGCAAACTTCTTGACTTTCTTTTCACTAAGGAATTGTAACCAATTCCAGCCTTTTCAAAAACACAATTTTGAGAGCCAAGAACAACTTCTAAATCTACTTTTCCTCTTGTGAATCTTGCACATGTTTTTATAATGTATTTGACTTTTTTTTTTCTAAAACAATGCAATTTTCACAAGGTTTTGAAATAAACTAATTCTCAGTACAATAGGTTGAGTTATTCTAGATCAAGTTTAGGTTTTTAAAATCAACTTTTAAATCGGTTTCTAGCTGATCAACTTTATTTTCTAGCCAGTTGTTTAAACCTTTAGTCGATTGTTTATGACAACAATTTTGTTAGCTTTATCATGCAATTCTTCAAAGTCATGCAGCAATTGGTAATAGTCATGCTTATCTTTTTATGACAGAGAACTTACTTGGCTTGATGATGATAATGACTCATATCCAGTCATGAGACACAAGTTTGCTTCTTCACTTTCTTTTTGTGATGAGCTACTTGTTGAATCATCATTATCTTTTGAAACAATGTAAGCACGTCATTCCTTGGGCTTGCTTTCCTTTTTCCTGTCAACACCTTTCTCTTTGGTTTGATTAATGTTTGGACATTCAATCATTATATTTCCTTGCTTACCACAATTGTAACAACTGACATTAGGAGTACTATTTGTATCATTGCATTTAGAATTGTACCTCCTTTGGTTACCTTTGTTACCCCTTCTCTTGACAAGTAAATTCAAATTCTCATTCTCGCTTAATTCAACCACTTCCTCATCATTTTCCTCATCTTTCTTGATTTTAGACTTCAAGGCTATGTTCTTTACCTTTTTCTCACTACTCTTTAAGCTTTCCTAACAAGGCAGCAATGGTCATTGTTGACAAATCCCTTGGTTTTGAGATGGTCGTGACTTTAGGTTGCTGCCTTCTATCAAGACACTTCAAGACCTTGATGTTTAACTCCTCTTTGTCAAATTCTTTTCCCAAGCCTATGAGATGATTGACAATGTGTGTGAACATTTTCTGGGCTTCAATTATGGATTCACCTTACTACATCTTGAACAACTTATACTCTTGTATCAATGTATGTTTCCTAGCCCTCTTCACATCATTGGTTCCTTCATATGTGACTTCAAGCACATCCCACAAATCCTTTGCATTATTGCATTGAGAAATTATGAAAAAATCATACATATTCAATGCAGATATTAGGATGTTCTTGACTACACAATCATATCGAGCTTTCTTCTTCTTATCTTCTGTCCAAAGGTTCCAAGGCTTGTCAACCTACTTTTCATCATTCATGATTGTATTCCAAATTCCTTAGTCAATTGATTCAACGAAATTTTTCATGCGAATGTTTTCAAAATGACAATTAACACCATTAAACATCGGAGTCCTATGTATAGAAGCACCTTTTGCAAAAGGGGGTTTGTTTTCAACCATTTCGAAAATAATTTTAGGATCAAATTTGAATATCTTTCAAGAACCCGCTCTGATACCAATTGTAAGTTTTAAAAGGCTTTCTTAGCCAAAAATGAGGAGCGGGTTGAATTGGTTATTACTAAAATTCAGGTTCAATTCAAATTTATAGAAAGCCTTTACCTTGAATCAAAGTGACCAACAAATCAACATGTAATCTCTACCGGAACATCTATTTTTAGTCAATTGAAAACAAAGTTAACAAATTGAGTTCATTTAATAGAGATTCAAATAGATAGACCAATATGATTCAACAAATTAAAACAACAATTGAACAAATTAAAAAACTGGAAAAATTATGCAAAAAATAGAATTGATTATGAACTCAGAAATTGGTAGTGCAATTAATCAAGATCAACTCCAATCAGTAGTACATGCAAGGTTACAACTCCAAATTACATCAAAACATCAAAATACTATAAAACGATTATTCAAAACATTTTTCTTGAAAGTTTTTAACAAAGAACAAACAAGAAGATCAAACAAATACACAAAATTTTATACTAGTTCACTCAAGTTTGAGCTACAACTAGCTTGTCAAGGCAACCTTAGCTTGAATTTTTAGTATTTCAAAACTTTTACAAAGTCCAACAAGATTACACTTTTGAAAACACAAAACTACACCAATACTCTTAAATCCCGTAAGAATCTAAACAAAGCACAACAAGAGTCTCACTTGCAGATTTGGAATCACACCAAACAAAACCTAAAAACTTAAGAAATACCAAACCTTGATTATGGCTTTCCCTAGCCAACCAATCCTCTTTCTCCAAGTCGCTTATGCCAAGTAAAACGCTCTAAGAATCAAAGAACACCTCACGAACAACTACAAATTTATGTAGTTTAGAGAGAGAGAATTTTCCAAAGTATTCACACTGATTTTGCACTCAAAAATCACAATTGTTACTAATCTCTCTAAAAATCCATACTTTATAGTTTGTCTATTGACATTTTCAATAGGTTAGTTTGACTTGACTTAAGTGAAATCAATTGATTGAATAATAATTTAGCCGATTGAATATGTTAATAACAAAACTATAGTAGCCAACCAATTAAGATATTAAAAACCCATTTAACATACTCAAAGACTACAACCAGACACAAGACACCTAATATATGTCAGTTAGTCTTCATGTTAAGCTCCAATCTTCAAGCTTCAATATCATCACGTGTTAGCTAGATTAAGCACACTTCAAGCTTGATCAACACACCATCTCTTCAAGTCTTCATTACTTGATCAAGTCTTCATCAATGAATCATAACCTCATCAAGTCTCTATGCAATATCTTCATTAAATCTCAATGCTTCAAAGTCAATTGTGCTAACATATCTTGCTTCTGCACATCATTTCACTCCATGGAGTTCTCCATCACTTGCTCATGTACTCCAAGTTTGAAGATGCAACATGAATCCTTTTCTTGTGTTCACATTGCTTGAAAATTTTCCTTCCTTTTGGTCAAAATTCCATTTACAAACAAAAGATTCTTGTAAACTTATAGTTGAATGAATGAAATACTATTGATTTGTAACATTTTTAGGGTCTTCAAAAACTGAAACCCTTTTCTTGATTCTTATCTTGGAGATCTTCAAGTGGCAAATCCACATTACGCTTATCTTTTGCAAATCCATTCAAAAGTTAAGTGTTTTAAACCTTTCCCAGTCTTAATCCATTTTCTTTTTCCTTTTTCAACCATAGTAATGTCGCAAACTAACCTCATGTAGGACCATTCTAACAATTTCTAATCAAAGAATTGACAAAATAGAAAATGTGGAAGGGGCCAAAGATGAAGAAACTTCAATATACCTTGATTTATGTCAAAACTAAGAGATAAATGAGAAGAGAAAGATCTGTCACTTTGAATTGGAAACTAAAAACCTTAAGGATCAAAAGTTATATTGAAGAACTTATAGAGAATTCTCACTTTAAAAAAATGATTTAAATTCACAAATGACTAAATTTTTAGTACAAGAGTATACACAAAGGTTTATATACTATAGTCCTTGTACTCATGGACCCGAACACAGCTAAGGCCTATCCAACAAGTCTCTTTAAATTATAGTGTTGAAAAGCCTCTAATTGCAAGAAAATAAAATCATATACAAGGCCTAATAAAGGCCCAATACAAACAAATAGAAAAAAAAAACAATTACAAGACCCAATTCAAGATTCAAAACCAATACACACACAAAAATACCAAAATTATATTTTAACTCTATACCTATGTTGTCGTCCTTAAGAAGGTCATAACCATAATGTCATCACTAAATAATAGAAATTCATTGTCAATAAAACTATACATGCAAACACATATCCTTAGACATGTAAACTACCTAACATGCAACCAACAACATAAATATAGTAAATGAGAAATGTTGAGAAAAAAAATCTAACACACATACTTTTGATTAAGTTTTGGGAAAAAACGAAGTATAAAACACGATTGCACGTCATTGGTATAAGAAGCAAGCTTTGTTTGAAGTAATAGATCATGAAAGACACAAATATTATGTCTATCAAATGATATGACACCTTACAATCTTATACTTTTTACATTTGATAAGCATTTATATATTGAGTCAACATGTACATAAATTAAGCTAACATTGTCTTTCACGAATATTTATATACTTATATACTTATTCTCTATTATAGAGAATATCCTTTTATATGTAATCACAATTAATCTCTTAATTCCAATAACTATCGTTTTAAGCAATTAAGATGTGTCTGATTCCTTGTCCAAGAACCTCTCACTTTTAGTTAGTAAAATAATCATCGACATTAACTTTCAAAACATATCTGTGATTTTATTTGATTGATTTGTTTTATAAGATGTATAACACAAAAATCATACCATACAAGCTTATACTATACATATGTATATTCTCTACACAATCTTTTTTTAAATGATTGCATTTATATATATTAAGTGCATCGGTATTCATAACCAGAGAGAGAGAGAGTTAAGTTTTCTCAGCTATATCACTGGTCTAGGCCATTAGGCCTTGGATTGGCTAATGTGGTTAGAAAATGTTGAGTTGTTTTCAACTTGGCTTGAAAACAGACCAAGCAGTTACAGAGGAAAAAAGAAAATTTGAGACCACCAATGGTTGTCTAGATTCTTGTGTCGACAAGTAAGAAAGCCACATCTGTTTCGGCAAATCTGGGTTGATAATAAGTTGCAACGACAAAGAAGAGGCTTAAAAAGAAGGTCAAAAGTAAAGTGATGGTGGGAACAATTTGGGGTTGGGGGACCAAAGCCTCCACTTAGACTCATATTTTTTTGTTGTTGTGACCAAACATTTGCAAGCATAGAATCAATGGAGGGGTACCCTCCACCACCATCAAACGTAAAAAATTTCTTCCCATTTTCCCATGATTGTCCTCACATGCATCCCAAGTTCCCACCCCACAAATGCTTATTTAATAGCTGTGCCTTTGAAAATAAAGGCATCCAACTAACATAAATTATGCCAAATTGCCTCTCCTCCTCATGTTCCCTTAATAAACTATAAGTTTAGTACTCATCCCCACGTTGGTAATTAAATATAGATCAAGATAGAGAAAAGAATCACTTGAGATCAATTTTCTAAAATCCATTGTGGTCAATTTGTTTTTATTAAGAAAATTAGTTCAATTCCCTTTGGCTCTAAACTAAAGGGTTTTGTTACAAATTTCTTAAATATTATAGCTCAAGAATCATAATTAAAAAGTTATAGTGATATTTGGAAATGCATTAATAACACTTCTCACTTTTAGTTTCTTGATAACTATTCTTAGAAGACTGGTTAGCACTTGTTTTAAAATAAAGTTGTTATTATTATGCTATAATTCAATCATTTATTGTGATATAATAAGAGAAATGAACATTTAAGTCATCATCTCTGGACTCATTTCAAAATATATATTTTATTTAAAGGAATTTTATAAATATTAAAAGAACGTTAATTAAACATAGTCATTATAGTAAAATGATGAATTCGAAATAGGGTGATACTATTCAATATTATATATATTAGAATATTATCATTCCATTCTTTTATTGAACATCAATTAAATAAAAAAAATTGTAGAAATAACCACTTTTTAAATAATTGATTAACCAAAACAAAACAAAATTCTGAAAGCGAGAGTTTAAGATTTTGTTTAAATCATGTCCCAAGGTATAATTAATTGACTACATATTTTATATGGGTAAGAAAATTTAAGGAAATTTCAGAAGAAGGAACATTGACCATTTTAATCAATTTTATACAAATGGTACAACAAACTTTAGAAAAAACTTAATAGCAGTTACAAACAATTAATCTAATCTATCCCTATTAAACTAACATGATCGATCCAAGACTTTTTTCTTGAATTTTTTCGAATCTATCAATCAAGTTTATGCTGATTAATTGATTGAAAGAATGAGATAGACAGGTATATATGTAAAATATTATTCAAATTCATAGAATAGTTTTCATCACTTAAAAGTCAATTTATAAGACAATTTAAATACATTTTACTTGTTTAACTATCTGAAATACCTTTTATTAATAAAAACTGTAACAAAAATTTACTAAAACAAACAATGCTTGAGATGGAATAGTTAATCCTAACGAAAAAAGCTAAGAAAAGAAAAACTGAAACAAATATCAAGATTTTTAATTTTATCAATAATTAGTAAAAAAACATAAATCATAATATCTCTTTTCCAATTTGTATTACTAAGTTAATAACTCTTAAATATTATATTAACTGGAATAATATATTGAGTTTGTGCAGGCGAAGGGTAGTAAAGGAAGAGCAACGAAAGCATGTTGGTTTCCACATGGTGTCTGCATATAAAACCCCACCAATCATAGTAGTGTCTCTTTTTCTCTGAGAAACGCACAGGTGCAACGAAAGTGCAATATTATTGCACAGTAATTAAACTAGGGTTTAAAGCTTGGTTGTCTTTTAGTTTGTGGTGACGTTTATAAAGTTGAAAAAAGCATTCCTGATTTGAAGGGTGATGGTGGGGATGGAAGAATCAGCATGCATGTCCCTTACAAAAACTATCAAAACCCTATCAAAATCATCATTACAACACCCCTAACAATTTAATACATTTTAATCCTACTTCCTTCATTTCTTAATTCTTCTTTTCAAAGTTAAGTTTCAATTCATCTCAGCTTCAAAAGTCCTATTTTTCTAACGATTAGATTTTGATAACTTTCACTTACAATCTATGATAACATCTTTTAAATGATTTTCTAATTTTTTTTTCATTTTTTTCTATTATTTTTTTATATTTCATGATCACTTAAAAGATATCATCTCAGGTCACAAGAAAAAGTTGTCAAAATATTATTATCTTTTTCAAAAATTGATTTTGTATTACTTCATTCATTTCTTAATTCTTTTTTCAAATTTAAGTTTGAATTAATATCAGCTTTAAAAGTCTAAATGATGTATCCTTCTATATATGGTCATCTTAGGTTTAATAGTTTTTCTTTTCTTATTTTTATAATTATTTTTAAAATTTATCTTCCTGTTGAACAAGTTAATATGTATGATTTTCTTTTTATTAAATTAATTTGATGATAGAACAATAAATTACAGGTCATGAGTTAAACTTGATTTACTGACAAAGACATACATAAAATAAGTTATAAATGTTATACCATCTCACCATAAATTTTGATGAAAAAAATTAAATTAATTCAAATTTTAAAACCTAACTATATAACCTTTAGAGAAGAAAGTTAAATAATCATAATAATAAACAGATAAAAAAACTGTTAAATATACATTTTAATTTATATATTATAAATTTAAAATATAATTTACAAGCTAGATTTTTATATATACTTTTACATTATTGACCAAACTTATTTCAGACACTCTTAGCAAATTGAAATTCCTTTCGGCCAATTATTCTCAGACAATCACATATTAAGTAAGTTGCTGTCAGAATTATCACATAATCATAGAATTAGTAGCATTATACATAAAACAACATCACAATCATGATTCGAAGATACTTAAGTCTATTATAATTATTCGTATACATAAAAACATAACAAGAATAATACAAAAAAAAGTGAGTATCTCAAAGTGAAATATTAACTTATTCTTGAAACAAAACCATATTTACAACTTTCGATCAAATTTTCCAAATATTGACTTGAATGTTAAATTATCATCATAAAATGTTCATGTAAACTAATATTATTAACAAGACAATCGATCGTTATTTCGATCACTAATTTAAAATCAATTCAAATATGTGATTATTTCAGTGACAATTTATAATCACATTATTTTTTAACTAAATTTGTTAGTTAAATAATATTTTTCTAGTAGTGCATCAAGATAAAAGTAAAAAACACAAAGACTATAAGAAGAAAAAGGATGAAGCTCATGAAAACTAAAACCACATATACCAATATTAACTTATAAGTATTAACTTATAAGGACACATTATATTATAAAATTTTAGTTTGGATCTAACTTAATTGAAAAACTAATTTAAAATATATATCTATTAATTAGTCATACATATATTATATATACGATCTCTTAAAAATTATTTTAAAATAGTGAATTGATTATAAATATTAGGAACTTCGGAGCAACTTTTTTTAAAAGTGAGAAGCTTTCCAAACTTGAAAACAAAACTTATCCGCAAAAACATAAATTTAATTCACTTCTAATGATATTGAACCATTTTTGCTGTACACATGGGGTAAAAGGACTCGAACACTTATGTTTTCAGTGTACAAATATATTGTATTTTAAAGTCATTACTTTTCCATTGTGGAAAGCTTTCGCAGTTAATCTCATAAAGGATAATAATTATCCTTTTAGGTTTCTTTTGTATTTTTCATTTACATGTATAGAATAAGCTGTGCTAAATCATAGCAGTTAGTGATGAATCTGACACATTCTTTTAGTTTAATTCTCACATCTTGCACACACAATATTTCCTCAGTAAAAAAAAAAAAAAAGGGAAATAATGTGACTCTTGCAAGAAACCAAAAGGCACATGGTTAAATTACTGCTATAATTGGTCATTGCTTCAAAGAATAAACAATGATTGTGAGAAAGAAAGACATGTGTCAAATAACAAGGTTTTGCATAAACTATTATACTTTAGACCTAATTATGCACAACCACACACAACTAAATTGTGATTGGTTTTGTGGCATTGTCTTGGCAGTGTCTATATTCTCTTCCCAAAAGCTTTTTTGAGATACCAATCTTCAACAATTATGTTTATTCTTATCCACACCATTAGTGTATATGCACCCTTATGCTCTAAGCCATGATTGTTAATTGGAAGAGCAAATTATTAGAAACTTTACCCTTTAAAATATGCATATAAACCACAAAAAAAGTTTCTCTTCACTCCTTGTTTAGGAAGCCAAATGTTGAAACTTTCCTTCAGTCAAGAATAAAATCTCAGAACAAAGTCAAATTAGAGATTTAGGGAGAGGATAATATATAAGACTGAGTCGTGTATTTTCAATTAAGTGATAAATATATTCCCAAGACATATATTCTGATCACAAATTTGTCCTTAAAGTGAATAATCGAATGCAATTCCGAATTTTATATATATAAAAAAATATGATTGGGGAGGTTCTTTTATTTATGCTATTAATTAGAGAGAAAAAAATAATTGTTTTGAGAAGTTTACGACCGCACATAAATGAGAATTTTATCCACAAATGATTATCCTGGGCTTTTCCATGTGTATGATTTAAATTTGAAAATAATATTACTTAATCAAGTGTAGCAGTAGCAATGCTGTGGACTTTTTCCAGAAAAATGTTATACTTTTTCTCAAGAGAATCCATGCTCTTACCCTTTGACAAATTAAGTTAAATTAAGTTGGGAATAGTCCAACTGTAAGTCAAAAAGTCCCACATTAGATAGAAAAGACAAAGTTAAACACTATATAACAATAAAGACCCATAACAACATTACCTTAAGATTTTGGTGTAAAAGTGGTGTCTAAGGTCTTATATGTGTAAGACTAATGTCATATAACCATATAGAACCACAATCTCTCAATATCCATAACCATGCTTATGATGAATATAACCCATATATGTGAAAATATATATATAAACCTATCAAGATGTCTATCACAAATTTTTATATGATAAATAGATTTAATTATCTACATAAATTAATTCGACGCCATTTTAATTATATTCGACGTAATAGAATTTGTGAACTATTAATTAATACATTTTGGGGAAATATTAGTAAACACTTAGATAATTATTAATTTGTATAAAATAATTAATTAAAAGTTAAAATTGATGTAATGATACCTCCGAAATTGATATAGATAAAAAATTATTAAAAATAGTATAATTAGGTGAGAATATCAAAGTATACATAATTGATTACGTATTTAGTGTATTTAATGTATTTTTGCACACGTATAAAGGGAGAACATGTCTTTGACCATCAAAGAAGGAGAGAACACCTCGGTCATAAAAGAAGTTAGGGCAACATGGTTTTGCGGAAGTTAATTTGACTTTTGTAAGAATATTTGGTGTCTACTATGTGCTGAGTAACATTTTTAAAAAGATTAATTAAATTGTATCTATCCAAAACACAATGAACAACAAAAGTTAATCGGCTAAAGAAGAACTATAATATGTACAATAATGAGAAAAAATTAGCTAGGATAAAATTGTGAAACGCTTAGCGAAAATATTAAGAACAAAACATTAACACCAAGGTTAGAATGATGATGTGGTGATAAGAACACTAAGAAATGTGGAGGTGGAAAGTTGATTTATAATCCATAACATCTTGAGATCCTCATTTGTTATCGACAAAATATTAAGAACTAATATGAACTATCTACATTACATTACAATGAAAAAATACTTCATTTTTTTTTTGTCATATAAAAATACTGAAGCTTTGAGATTTATATTTTCTACCTCTTGAATTAAGTGAACAAGAGATCATTAAAATTTAACAAATTAATAAGAACTTTAATTAGAAACCAGGATCAAATTATCAACCATTGTTCAAAAACAACAAAAGAAAAAAATTAGAACTAAAAAAGAACAAATGATGTAAGCACATTAAGTATTTCTCATGTCTTCAAGTTTATACGTTTCATATTTATATTTTTTAACCTCTTGAATTAAGCATACAAGAGATTGCTAAAAGCAAACGAACAAGAATTCCAGTAAAAGATAATAATTAATTATCAACACATGTTAAAACATTCATAGAGTATGTGTGAATTCAATTATTAAAGTCACTTAGTACATATATGATCCCTTAAATCGTACTTCATAGATTAGAGTTTCTCATTGAAGCTTAAATAATACAAATTGGAAAAAATCTAGTTAAATCAATCTCGAATACACTCCAATAAAGCAAAGGTGAGATGTTATAAATGTGAGTAAAAATGTAATCATCACCTACTAATGACAACCATCGAACAAATAACTTGATCTTATACTATAAAAATGTAGAAATATTTGAGACATTGCTCTCATATGCAAATTCACACACAAAGTCACGTTTATAACTCATGACTAGTGACGGAACTTGGAGAAAATATAAATTTGGAGAAAATATTTAGGGGTACCAAATTAAATTTGTTATATATAATTTTTTTTAGTTATAAATAAAAGTTTTTCATTTTTTCTTTTCATTTCCTCTGTTTAAAACAAACACACATAATAGTATAATTCAAAAAAATATGACTATTATTTGCTATTATATCATGTTATTATATCATGCTATTATATCATGATACCAAACTATGAATATTATTTTAAATAAACTCTTTGTACCTCATCAATTTTATTTGGTGGGTATTGTCAAATTTGAAGACGTTTTTCCCGGATCACGTTCTAATGAATTTTTAAATTCATTATATATAACTCTAGAAACTTTAGAGATTTGATTTTCATTGTCTTGAATTCTTGGTTCTCATAAAAAGTTTAGTTAACATATATGCCTTTTTTTTTTCATCTTTATCACAAACCTTCTTCTTCAAAACAAGAATCAATTTTTTTACTCTTTATGATAATCTTTTTAATATAAATTTATCACATCTCACCTATTTAGAAAAAAAATAAAATTTATATTCAAAAATCACAATTATCACAATGCAAGACATAACAAAACTCATACCACTTTAATTAAATAAGCAACACGGTATAAATTCAAAACTTAAAAAAAAAGTACCATAGGCAATGGAAAACACAAAATCCTTAAATTTCATAATTAAGGGTTATAATAATTTGGAAAAAAGTATAATTAGGGTTCATATCAATTTCATAAAAGAATTCCTAAAATCATAATTAGGTTTATACTAATTTGGGATAAACTTAATTTAGAGAAACATCCTAAAAAGAATCATAAATCTAACATACATAAATCATAATAAGATACTAACCTTGATCTTTAATTAGTCAGATGGTACCCACTTTCGTGTGAGGTTTTACAGAGGGGGTTTCACTGGGGAGAACAACGCCAATGAGATCTGAGCCTAACCACATAAGACACTGACACCACTCTCAACCCAAAACCTTAAGGCGTTAGGTTTATGGGTCTTTATTCTTATATAGTGCTCTACTTTCTCATTTCTGGTCAATGTGGGACTTAGACTCACACTTGGATTCCTAACAATCTCCCCCTCAAGGGTGAGTCCCTTCAACCACATTGGTA
>Ga0214542_1006254_pt1 | contig 21877 bp, 20 predicted proteins | sample CNSS1metaG_FD_160096 | JGI IMG/M metagenome (GOLD analysis project Ga0214542, IMG submission 160096) | Root nodule microbial communities from cowpea collected in UCLA plant growth center, Los Angeles, California, USA - CNSS1 | ecosystem: Host-associated > Plants > Roots > Nodule | place: USA...
CACACATCCACTCATCTTCAAGGTTGCCATGGCTTCTAGCCTAGCCTTGTAGTGGCGTGCTTCTCACATTTTTTACCATTTCTTTCCTTTCCATTTTATGTTTTCTTCTTCCTTTAATTATTCTTGGCTTTCTATGGTTTATGTGCTTTTCATTTCCTTTTTGTTTTGAATCAATCCATCATCTTCTTCTCTTGAGCTTTGTGAAAGGAACCTTCACATCTAGATAGCATGCTATCTTAATGTCCAGTGGGGATTTCACTTAGCTTTCTTAATCAACTCACACCATATTCAATAATCTTAAAAAGGAACAAAATAATCCTTCATCAGGCTTTAAGGACCAAATTAAAAAGGATAAGTGTTGACTACTGGGAGAAGGTCTCAAGAGGGGAGATCAACTTTGGAGCAAGGAGGATCATTAGTCGATCAAAATTTAGCGGAATTTCCAAGTAAGGGGAGCTGAACCTTTGTGTTATTTTGTTTACTTATGAGTGATCAACGTATATGTTTGGTAGTGGTCTTTAACGTGTTAATAATGTTGTGTTTATGGTTACCTTGTTGATGTTCAATGGTGAATGATGTTGTCGTTCATGCTTGCATAATATGTTGTTGTTTTGAGTTTCGTGTGAGGTTTGATCGAGAAAGAAATTATGCTAAGCTCATCCTGTTAATGTGCATATCATAGTTCACGCTAGTTTGGGTGCATGAAGTTTTCGTCTGAGATGGGTCGCGTTTTGTGGTTTTCATTCATATAATGAATGCACATCTTTCATTATTGTTATCGTGGTGGTGTAATGCATCAGGGCATAACCAATTATAATGTTTTCTTTTCTTTTTTTTTAGGTGTTAAAATTCATTAGTTTTTTTATGGGAAATGGTAACTTTTGGATTCAAAGCATAGGCCTTTACGTGTTTTGGTGCAACCATGGTTTATTGTAACCTTTTCATGCTAAAATGTGAGAACTTTTGTACTTTTGGTAGGGTCCACGACTTGCATATGAATGTGTCATGTACAGTGGTGGTGCAGACATGAAACTTAACCTTAAATAATTATTTATTAATATTTAAGATAATAATTAGGATTGATGGGACAACTTAGCACTTTTACTTGCTGTCTCTTTTTCTTGTCTTCATATCAAAATCACATATATTATTTGGAAAATGATACTTTAACCTGGTTTTTTTAACTTGGTTTTTACCCGCCTACGTGGCACTGACACGTGGAAAATAAATTAATTGTTTTTGAAAATAGAAACTGAAGGGACGAGGTGACGGTTCTGACGATTTTTGAGCCAACTACGGAAGAAAGGGCAACGTCATGCGGTGCGCTTGCGCGTGAGGAGACACCACGCGCTATCCATCTTAATTACCCAAAGTTTTCATTTTCCTTTTTTCACTGAACGTGCGAACCAGCTCTGAACCCACTCGAAGCAAAGAAGCGGTGCGGTGCCTTCAGCTTTTGTACAAGCGGTGATATGTTTACTCAACCAACCGACCCTGAATGTTGTACAAAATGCGAAGTTGTTAGCGGAAGGAGAAGGAAAGGAACTTGGGCAGCGGAAGAAGCGGTAGAACGAGGAGGCTTGGTTTTCCAAATTTTATTCGTAGACCTTTGTTGTGTTGTTCGTGCGCCTGCTCATTGGTGGAAGAAGGAACGCCTAAAAAAAATCCGAACTTGGGAAGGGAAGAAGTGGTAGAACGAGGACGTCCGCGGTTCGTTTTTAAGGTTGTGTTTTCTTTTCGCCCAAACACTTCGCGTTCCTGCATTACATTCTTACTGCATTGTATAAGAAGATGGAGTTGTGATTTATATTTTTTTTGCTCGTGTGGGTGTTATGATAATAAAAGAGTTTGTGTTCGTTGAGTGAATTTTTTTAACAGTTGCCGGTGCCGGTTAATGAGAGGAAAGGCGAATTTTTGATTTGTGTAGGTTTTTTTGTGTAAGGGAAAGTAAAAGTTGTTTTTGAATATCGTTGTAGGTTTTTTAATTGGTGTGTATTGATTTGATTTTGTGTAGGTTGCTGTTGCAGCATGGCTCGAAAGGGGAAAAAAGATGGGAAAAAACCAGACGTTGATGAAGAAGACAGGGTTAGTGCTGTTAATTGTTATATTGTGTTTGATATTGTGCATCACAATTTGATTGTTGAGCATTAGTTAAATTGTTAAAATTGAATGGAAGGTCCGACTAATAAATTTTGTGGATACAAAGCACATTGTGGAGATAAACAATGTGTTGACTGATGGACACCGAAGACGTATAGGACTCATCCCTTTCAAATGGTGTCTGGAGTTAGAGAGGTCTCTAGATATCTGCAGTCCTCTACTAGTTGAGCTACTTCGGCGATGGGATGACTGTGAACAATCCTTTCACATATGGAAGCATCTTGTACCTTTATCTGTGGTTGATGTTTGTTTTAGTCTGGGGTTAGGTGTAGTTGGTGAAGAAGTACAATTTGATACATATGGATGTGGGTTAGTTGGTTCACTCTTTTGTGGTGAAAGAATATGTATTAAAGGGATAACAAACATGATTAGGAGTCTAATAGGAACTGAGCATGATGATGTACATAATGTTTGTCGTCTGTATATATTGTTGTGCTTTGCCGTCTTGTATTTTCCTAGGAATTCAAAAGTTATTTGCAATATGCCTTTTAGAATATTAGATGATATTGACAGTTTGGTTATGTTCAATTGGGGGAGTGCAGTGCACAGTTTTTTGGTTAACTCATTAAGTCGTGCATATGGGGTTCATAGCCAGAAAAAAAAGGACCACAACATCACGTTGGCAGGGTCAGTTGTGGTTTTGCAGGTACGCTGAATTTTATTCTCTTTGAATCTTTAGATCTGTTTTATATTTTTTGTGTTTAGTGTTTTGATATGAATGATGTAACATTTGTTATTTTTAGATTTGGGCTTTTGAGAGGTTAGGATTGGGAGCAGATAATAGGGATATAGTGTTTCCCAGAATATTACGCTAGCCAACTTTGAAGTTAAGGACTTCAAGCATCGAAAGGCTATTCATTGAACCGAAGGTAATTTAGTTTTTTTTTAATTTTCATACCTTATCGATTTAGTTGGGTTGCTGAAGTTTTAAATGTAACAACATTTTATTTAATCATTAGTAAATTACATTGCAGGTGATGTTCGATTGGGCTTTGACTGAAGAAGATCAAAGTAATGAACTTGTTCGGGTTGCTTTAAATCTTACAAGCGTTAGTGAAGGTGGTGATAAGGTTAGTGAAAGTGGTGACGAAGCTGGGGTGTCCAATACGGGTGATGTTTGGTTAAAAAAATTTCACAGCAATGAGATTGAAATAATGGAGATAAAGAAAAGATTGAAGATTTTGGAGGCTGAGGTCTTTAGTGGGAATGAAAGTAAGCCCGTTGAAAAGGAGAATGTTTGTGATGATAAGGGCCAAACTTCACATTCCAATACCGAAATAAATGCAGATGTAAGTGATCATGATGTGGGTGAAGATTTGGGTGAAGATTTGGGTGCACTTCATGAACATGAAGGTCATGCAAATGAAGGTAACACGGTGGTGGATATTTCAGATGACAGTGGAGTTGAGGATGAAGCCCAAGTTGGTGGGGATGGAAATGGAAAGTCACCAACTTTGCATGACGTGCCAAATAATATTTATGAAGACAACCTAGTTCATGATGTGTTGGGATTTTTAGGGCTTTTGAAAATATGAGAGATATGAAATATATGAGAGATATATGTGATATGTTATACGGAGGAACATGTTTTTGTATTTTATTGATATACTCTATATATAGAGCAAAATATAACAAATATCAAGTATAAAATATTTAGAATATCTCACTCCTAATCTAAAATAGTAACAAATTTCTAAAACTGACACATATCTCTAAAACTGAAATATTTTCTAAAAACTAATTTAAATAAAAAAGATATTAAGTAATATTCTCAACATGATGTCCATTGTAGTGAATTGTTGCCAATTGTACCCTGGGTTTCGCCCATTCAAGGAAACTGCAGTATCGGTCGTGTTGATGTGGTTAAGCTTTACCGGACGGTTACTCGGGTAGATTGTCCTTATAGGTATGTTATCAGTACAATACTTAATAATATTTTGTTTACTTAAATTCCGGTTCTTTACATGTTTCAATAACTTCAAATTGATCTGTTGAAGGGTTGTAGCGGTGATAAATGATCAAATACTGTCCACACATGACTGTATGGGTTTTCGACCAATGGGTTATGTTTGCAATATGGTAATTTATTATTTATTGATATTATTTGATAGGTATATGTTAATAATTGCAAATAATTTCATTGTGGTGCGTTTTATGAATATAGACAGTTATGTTTGGATGTAACCTCTTGATGCATAATGAAAGGAAGTTGCATCAACATGTGCGAATGATTGTTTTACATCCAATGTATACGATACGTGTTTGTGTTTATTAGTTAGGGGAACCAAATTTGAAGATCAATTTATTTGAGTCTCAATTAATGACCAATATTATTGTAGACATCGGTTGTTCACGATAGTAATAAGAGAATTGCAAACAGATGTGTTTGGAAGTTAAGCGATTACAACATGTTCTTTTCTTCCACGTTGATTAGCATGAAAGAAATCTTAACCGCTGAATTTGTAAGTAAAATATTTGAGATATTGAGAAATTTGTGTTTTTAAATTCATTTTTGCCTTGTATACTTGACCTAATAATGAAATTGTTTAACTTGTAACATGTACTTTACTGGGACTTATCCAATGTGTATCGGTGACTAGTGAATTTTAAATATTGGTACAAACAGGGACAAAATGATCAATGAAAAACATTATTTATGTTCACAGAGAAAGAAAAATAGTATTCCATATATTGTTACCTGCAGTTGTGCAGTTCCTACGTCTGCATTGCACATTCCTTAACTGTGGTATTTTATTAAAGTCGTTCCAGTACAATTTTATAGCGAGTAATAGTATTCATTGACAAGCAAAGAAACGATAACTTATGAACTAACTACGTCAGACGCGTGTAGATTACTGAATGTAAAAACCCAAATATATAAGTAAAGAAAGACACTTGTTTTTTTGTAGTTTTACTATCTTTATCGTCGTACATGATGTGAGATGTCCAAAATACGACCCATTTCATACACATAAAAAAGATACATACTAAACCTCAAAACATGACATCTGCTACGTCTATTTCATAAGTTCATAACAAAATAAAGTTTTGCCAACTAACATAGAACTGTCGATGATGATTGGCTTGTATGATGGATAAAAATCACACATGCAGTCATTAACAAAAACTTCAACATCTTCATCATCTCCTGCCATCTACATCTCAAACAACACTCGATCACTCTCTTTCAGTTTATGGTCAGTGCAAAATTCCTTGGAACCATCAAGGATCCTTGTCGCGTAGGAGGTTTCTAAATTTAGAATTTTGCAGGTTACAATAGTTTTTTGCTCAACAAGGATCAGGTTCTCAATGTTCTTATTATGGATCAATCCAGTTATATCACCGTTCAGATCCTGGAAAAAAACGATGTCCAAAATTAGATGCAATCTGTCTTAAAAATATGCAGTGCAATTGTGAGGTTTTACGACCAACATACCAAATGATCCCCGGTTACCTGCTCATTGGTCAACTTCACGCAATGGATGTAGTTGTCGTTCTCCGTTGTCATAAGATGCAAGTAACGCTCCATGCTAAGATCAGAGCAATTTCATGTGAAGACGATTATTTCAAATTGGTTGCTACTTAAATATCTAAGTTGCACATGTACGTTTCCTTGGATGTTGAATGCAGTCCTGAGTTTGCTTTAGCCTTTGGTGAGTCTTGGCGAATGTGGATCCTGGTTGTACCTCAGCTTGTGTAGTTGCCCATTGCTATCCACTAACATCCATTTATCGCTGAGTTCATCGGCATATGCAATAGCAAAATGCCTATAAACATAGCCAAAATTCTGCAGCATCCATTCACGGTCATTGAAAAGGAAAAAAAGATGGAAGCTAAAAAGGCACAAAATATGACATATGGGACTGGTGGGAGGGGGAAGAAGCATGGAGAACATTATCCTATTTTCGATGTGTAGCGTGGTGAACGTCCATAGAAAGTTGCTCGGTTGGTTGCTTACGGAGGCCGCCATCTCGGTGTTTTATCACGTGTACAAACCCTAGTAGAAGCGTTGAAGGGTGTTTTGAACGTGAGTGAATGTGTGTTGTTTCCGCAAATGGCCTGCATTAAATAGGGAAAGTCGGATCGGTACAAGAGTCTCAACTCCTCATTGAATGGCAGGGGGTAATATACACTAGCGGTTACCACACATGTTAATAGGGTGTTACGAGATTTGGTACACATTAATTACACAAATTCAGTGTCATTCAATTACACCAAGTTGTCGGATTGCAAACTTCCGTTTTGATTACCATGTAATAAATACAATACAATGTCTTTACTGATATTTTTCAAAGTTCCTAGGAGTTACAATAATAAAGAAGGGAAATACATTTGCAGAAACGAAACCATGAAAGCAATAACATTTGTCTATTTTTCTGCAGTCACCAATTTAAATCCCACATGCTTTTGATACCTAAACCCCCCGAAGGAGTTGTGTACAATCATGGTTTTATGTCTTCGTACGATTCTTGTGGGGTGGGTGGCCTGATTTCCTTCGTTTGTACAAAAAGCTTGATATAACCTGCAGTTGGTGGAGTGATAACTTTTCTCCTAATTTTTCGAACATCTTTCCATCGTTGGATCATTTGGATAATATCATTGTCGCACTTGATTTCAATAAGGTCGTGGTAAATTTTGTTCTTTAAAACTTTAACTGCACGTCTATAACTTATTTCTGTGATGACTTTTCGATCTCCATAACGAATTCCATGCGATAACTGGTCCACAAACTCAAGGAAGGTGCTGTTGTTGCGCATAGACATTCTCACTACTGCGTGAGATTTAAACTTTAACCCATGACCGTAAGGGCACTCTACAACAGTGGCTTGGCGAAGCCTTCCTCCAAAATAAATTAACAAGTCACATCTTTCTATACACATTGGCCTTCCATCCGTGGAAGAATCACTTCTTTGTAATAGTTCAAATATTTGGTTCGGCGAGCGTGTATACGTTACAAAAAGTTCTATAATACAGTTAATTAGAAACTCTGGCTTACACTTAATCATCAATATGACATCATCATTACATGATAATTCAATAGCCCGATACATGACAAGTCCCTTTTCATTCAAGGTTGGCTGCCTGAAGTATAACTTGTTGATATGCGTATCAAATTTCAAGTCTAGACTCTTCATAACCAGATCAGTTAACAACTGCAACATACAACAATATGGGATGTGGAACAAACTAGGAATGGAACCTTCGAAGTGGACCCCGTCATGGTATTCCTTCATTTTCCCGTCCTTGAAAATGGTGGCTAGATATGAATTGCCGACATTGTATCCACTTTCACCGCTACCGAATGCTTGCATATTTCCTTGTTGTATTGGACGCCGACTGCGAGAAAAAAAAATTATGCCGTCAAATCAAACCAGCTGTATATTCAGATGGAATAAAAGGTTCCTTATATACCTCTGCGTTAAGCGCACACGAGCAGGATCATTCTGCAGCTCAGCACTGCTATTTATGGAGAATAAAAAATTATTTTAATGTACGGTGCATTTCGTGGACCAAAATGCCCTTATTTAACGTATCGAAGAAGCAAACCATGTGTACCATGTTACATTGAATGCGAACCTCTACCTTTTTACTTCCTCTTCCACCTACCTAAACATCATTACACAACTCTTTATTACTCTGGCGCAACGACGACAATGTATTTAACATGCGTATACAACTCACACCAACTAAAATCAATGCGCAAAGACCTTGGCGATGAAAGGTAAAGCTCCTCATTTATAACATCTTAGTCTACTTCACCAAAAATCCTTTTTACTATCATAGTCCACTTTTCCAGGGTTACAAGATTGGAACTTTACTTCTTTAACAATTATCACAACATATCATATCATTTATTTTAGTTAAGCGATATATTTTGACCACTACGGGATTCAGGGCCAACAATTTTTTAATTTTGTATGTGTTTGTTATTCTGCCAGAAGAATTTAGACCTCGGACGATACTAATATTCAATTATGTAAACATGCAAATCTTGTGTTTTTAATAATGTAGGGCAAAGTAACCGAAATGTCGGCATCCGATGTACTGAACCCCATTTCACTTGACGAAATAAGTTTATGGAACAAGGATATAGTCCAGTAGGAAACATTACCGGATTCTATTGCTTGCCATACTCAAGAAGATGAATTAGATGAGGTTCCTATAGTTGGAATGATATTTGAAACAGTCGACAAGGTTAAAGAGTTTTACAAGCAATACGCCATAAGATGTGGATTTGGTGTCCGTGTGAGAAGTTCAAGTAAAGGGGAAGACAACAAATTATGCTTTGTCAAATTGGTTTGTAGCTGTGAAGGAAACTACGTGTCCACCATCCCTCCGGAATTGAAAAGCCAACCAACAAAAACCAAGAATTATGGTGCACAGATAACAGTAGTTAAAAAGGGAGGTCAGTGGCACATAAAGAATGTCATACTTGATCACAATCATGACCTAAGCCCTATGAAGTGAAGAATGATTCGTGGCAACAAAAAATTGAACATACAAGTCAAGCGAACACTCGATATGAATGATGAAACAGGTGTGCGCATTAATAAAAGCTTCCAATCACTAGTTTGTGATGTTGGCAGATTTGAGAACCTTCCTTTTGTCAAGCGTGACGTTAGAAATTATATCGGACGACAAAGAAGGGCACTAGGGAAGGAAGGAGACGACCAAGCATTGATGGCACACTTCTCTCACATGAGACAAATGAACAACGACTTCTACTTTGAAATTAACTTCGATGATAACAATAGAATATCAAATGTATTTTGGGTTGACGTACGTAGTAGGGCAGCATGCGAGGAATTTGGAGATGTTGTCTCCTTTGACACAACATATCTAACCAACAAATATGATATGCCATTTGCACCATTTGTTGGAGTCAATCACCATGGTCAGTCTATATTATTAGGATGCGGGTAGTTGTCAGCTGAAGATACATCGACCTTTATGTGGCTTTTTAACTATTGACGTAGGTGCATGTTAGATAAGTCACCTGATGGCATTCTAACTGATCAGTGCAGGGCCATGCAAAATGCAATTGACATTGTTTTTCCAAATACTCCTCATGGGTGGTGCTTATGGCATTTAATGAAAAGTATTCATGAAAATTTACAAGGATATACTCATTACAAAACTATCAAAACCAAGTTGAAGACATTGGTTTACGAGTCCCTCAATGTGCACCAATTTGAGAGCGGGTGGCAACAATTAATGAATGATCACGACTTGGATAACAATGACTGGTTGGGCACACTATACGAAGAGAGAAAACGGTGGGTGCCTTGCTATTTGAAAGGAAATTTTTTGGCTGGTATGTCTACTACACAACGAAGTGAGGGACTCAATGCCTTCTTTGATGGATTTATCAATTCAATAACAACGTTACAGTAGTTTGTAGTACAGTACGAAAATACGCTACGTCACAAAGCTGAAAAAGAATGTGAGGCAGACTTTGCTTCTTTGAACACTACAATCCCACGTGCTACCCAGTCCCTTATTGAACGACAATATCAGCAAGCCTACACACATTCGATGTTTTCAGAAATACAAATTAAATTACGCGCAAAGATGAATTGTGTAATCAAAATGGTGGATGCTACTCCTTCGGGATGCAACTATGTGGTGCTGCAAGAATTATTATGGGATGGGAAATCTGCAAACAAATATTATGATGTCCATTATGATGCCAAAACTGACACAATAACATGTTCATGTCAACTTTTTGAGTTCCGTGGTATCGTCTGCCGATACTGTTTCACCGTCCTTGGCCAAGAGGAAGCAACAACAATATCCACGAAGTATATCATTCCTCGGTGGAGCAAACTTATACGAAGAAGATATACTTCAATGAGAGCAGCTTACAACACCCACAGTAAGGACCCAACAATGCAGAGGTATCGGGCATTGTGCAAGGAATTTTTTCAGATTACCGATGTTGCATGCGAATCTGATGACGAAACAGAATAACTATTTAAGCAATTGAGGTCTAGCCGAAACCCGGTGGAGTTCACTCCGTGCGCTGATGCTCGTAATGTTGACGCGAGGATGACGTCTTCCTTCCCAGCCCCGGATTCATGTCAACCATCCCATGTCCGCAGCTTAAATGCAGTAAAGCGAAAGGGAGGGCCTCATACTCTAAGGTTGAAATCCAAAGTAGAAAAATTTTCAAAGAAAAAGAAGTCGGTGGTAAAGACGACTGAAATATGCACCAATAACACCGTAAATTAATCCTTTATTATTATCACAATTAACTAGCGGTGCATTTACATAATATAACTTGTTTTTTTGTAGGCAACACTTAACAACGACGTGTGGAATGACATGATAGATGTACATCGTCATATAGAATGGGTATGATTTTGTTATATGTGGAGTGAGGTGGAAACAATTTCGTTAACGACAACTGAAATTTAAAATGCAAATTGCAGGACTTGAATGTGGCACAAGTCGGTGATGTTTCACTCAATTCGAGCGTACAAAGCAAAGTCGGTGGCAAAACAAGTTGCAATATAACCGATTGAAAAAAGGTGCTTGTAGTGAAATAATTTTGAATGTCCAAATTAGATCCATGTAAATATTGTATTCAAATTCCGCAGGGACAACGTACAACACAATGCCTATTTTTTGGGTGGATGGGAGCCTTGGGTAGTTGGAAACATGATGACATTGCCAAACAACAGGTCTTTGTCAAGTCTTTGTTTGCCGATGATATTATACCACAACTGATCTTTTTGGGCGACGGTGTATCAGTAACCGCCTTTTTGTTATACAATATATGTATTTTTCATTACACATTTTGAACTAAGTACAGTGCGTTCGAAAAGTTTGACATTACAGGCAAAGTGGTTCCCAAAAACTATTTGGCTACTGCAAATATGTTATTGACCAGAAAGAAAATATTCTTATAAAAACCACAAATTAATCAGGACAATAATTTCTTAAACAGAAGCACCTAACAGTAATTGCCTTTTTATGATACAATATATGTGTTTCTACTTAATTCTTTTTGTACCAAATACAGTGCATTGGAAAAGACTGATATTATAGGGAAAATGGTTTGCAAAAATGACAATTAAATGTCTTTGTATCATACAATATATATGTGTTTATACTTCATTTTTTTGTACCAAGTACAATGCATTCAAAAAGTCATATTACACGGAAGATGATTCGCAAATTTTTCTAGTAACTGTCTTTTTATGATACAATATATGTGCTTTTACTTCATTATTTGTGTACCAGGTATAGTGCTTTCGAAAAGTAAAATATTAGAGGGAAGATGGTTACCACAATTTTGCAGTAACTACCTTTTTATGATACAATATATGTGCTTTTACTTCATTATTTTTGTACCAGGTATAGTGCTTTCGAAAAGTAAAATATTAGAGGGAAGATGGTTGCCACAATTTTGCAGTAACTGCTTTTTTATAATACAATATATGTGTTTCTACATCATTCTTTTGGTACCATTTAAAGTGCCTCCGAAAAGTCATATTACAGGGAAAATGGATCGCAAAATTTTGAAGTAACTGCCTTTTTATGATACAATATATGTGTTTTTACTTCATTGTCTTTGTACCAAGTATAGTGCGTTCGAAAAGTAAGATATTACAGGGAAGATGGTTGCCACAATTTTCCAGTAACTGCCTTTTTATGAAACAATATATGTGCTTTTACTTCATTGTTTTTGTACCAAGTATAGTGCCTCCGAAGAGTAAGATATTACAGGGAAGATGGTTTGCAAAAAATATTTGGGTACTGATAGTTGTTATTGACCACAAAAGAAATATGGTTATGCGAACCACAAGAATTTTTGACCATCGTTTATTAAACACAATCACCTAACAGTAAATGGCTTCTTATGATACAATATATGACTTTCTACTTCATTTTTTTTGTACCAAGTGCAATCTTTTTCAAAAAGGATGAGATTAGGAGGAAAATGGTTCGCAAAAACTTTTTGGCTATTGAAACATGTTATTGACCACAAAGGAAATATGCTTATACAAACCCCAACATTTTTCGACCAAATCATAATATAACTAGACCAAGATTTCTTAATAAAAAGAACCTAACATTAACAGGCTTTTTTTATACAATATATGTCTTTCTACGTAATAATTTTTGTACCAAGTTCCTTGAGTTCGAAATGACTGAGATTACAGCCGAAATTGTTCACAACTTCTTTTTGGCTATTACAACACCTAATTGACAACAAAATCATATTGTTATACAAATCACAATATTAGAACAGCTAATTGACATACAATTCAAGAATAACTTATTAGTCAAACATAAGGTATTAACAACAACAGCATTTTTTTGTCAAAATATATGTCTTTTTCATACACAATTTTTGAACTACATTCATTCAAAAAATATATCACACATATATGCTTCCCGTAAACACTAATTCCAGTAATTGTCTTAAGCATGCAAAAAAACCAGCAACCTTTCTTAACAACTATGGTACAAAATAATTATGTCAACTTTCACTTCCGCGTGAAACAAGAAATGATCAATGCCTTCACCCATCATACCAAAAAATAACCTTCATGTATGTCACAACAACAATAATTTTTGCGAACCAGATTTTTTAGGGGCATTCGTAGTGTAAGGGGTACGTAATGCGCAACTTTTAATCCGTACCCGCCGATGAAGCTTCATTCTATCATACATATTACTTTGTGGTGGAATTGGTTCCTCTGCACGGCTCACATCTTTTGACAACTCTTCATCACTTCCATCTGGGGTGTCCACAATAACTTCTCCGACTTTGACACCAACATTGTGCTTAACAGTAGTCTGTAATGGGCTCCATGCTTCATGTGATTGATGTCCACCTTCGCTATAAAATTGGTCTTCAAATGTTTTACCTCTTTCGTTGTGAACATTGGTAGAAGGAGTAACAGGATCGCAGTCTTTGGTTCTTTCCGTCTTCCTCTCATGAACAACTCCTTCTAAAAGGGATAAAGATTGGCGAAGTTCACCTATTTCACGTTCTTGATTTTCAATTAGAACCTCAACTTCAACCTTCCTTGTTCCTACATCTACTCTTTCAGTTTGTCTCTTACTTCGACCAACTTCATGACCAAGCACTTCATACGCTTCTCTAACTACTGCATGAAGAAGTTCTTGCTTTAACACACAAAGATCAGCAACTATCAGTGAAATAAATTAAGAATATTTAAATTAAAAAGAGGTGCATTCACACAACAAATAACAATCTAACTAAATCAAACCCAAATCACTTACCACATTCTTCTCCAAACTACTCTTTAAAGCACTGTCACCCACTTTAATATTCATACGCAACAACCTTGGAAATTCATTGCCACCGCGTGCACCCTTTCTCTTCACAAATAGAAAGTGATTAAAACACCAAAGCTGAAAGTCCACAAATAAAGCAAATGTAAATGGACATAAATCATTATTCATCACTGCTTTTCTAATCATGATGTAACTAAATACAATTTATTGTAATAAATAAACACAACCCACAACATGAAAGTGTTTTCTATGTCTTTCCATCTTCAAAACCAATGAAGCATTGCACAAACTCCCAACCAGGTACTCGTAAACTACACGACCCTAGTTATATTGGCATAAACTTTTCAAGTCATCAACAATCTTAAACAGTATGGGGAATACAGTTGCATTCCTATTAGGCAAAAGAAACTCGGATATGCCTATTAAGATGTATAACTTGCAAAAATCATCTACTCCAACACATTCCGAGTGGTTCAAAAGATAGTTATATATCACCCCAATAGTAACCTTCTTCTGACTAAAAATGTTCCTACATACACTTTCAATAACGACTTCATCCAAATCCACTACATCTCCGATAATCCTCAATCCTAAGCCTAAACAAACATCTAATAACTTAAATGGCACAATTATAGAATTAAGTAAAAAACCACCTATTCTTTCTACCCACAAATTGCACAAAACACCAAGAACATTTCTACTTATCTTAACAGAATCATTCAACAAAGTGAAACACCAAAATGGTGTTCTTTGAATACAAAGCTTTTGGTCCTCACTTAAGTTCTTATTCAATAACGATAAATATATGGTCCTACAAGAATGCCTGAACAAAATCTGCAAAATAAAAACAACATAAGACCACAATTAACAACATTCTTTCAAATCAATATGAATAAACATTGTTACCATTGCTATATCTGAACAACTTACGTCAGTACTATCACTGAACTCTCCCACATCACCATCTTCACTCCCTTCACTATCATCACTACCATTGTTATGTTTACTTGGACCACTATCTTCACTTATGTCTTGTAAAAAAAAAATAAGAACGAAACTAATGAAAGGTATTAAATCAAAAAATTACAACACACCTCCAATTAATCTTCACTTCAACAACAAATGTGTCGAATTAAATCAACCATTACAACACACATCCAACCAACAATAAAACAACTACCAATATACCTAAATAACTGCAACGGGACCACAACGAACCAACCAACACCGACGAAAAAAATCATGTATCGTTCCACCTTCCGGGTCAATGGTCTACATTCATAACAAAAACACAATTGTCAGTTTTCGACACGCAAAATTATTCCTCACAACCCTAGATTCACACTATAACACTCATTTAACGAAATAATGCACGAACGCGAATGGTTTGGGCGAAAAGAAAACACCACCTTAAAAATGAACCACGAACGTCAACCTCGTTCTACCGCTTCTTCCCTTGCCAAGTTCGGACTTTTTTTAGGGGTTCCTTCCTCCACCTATGAGCAGGCACACAAACAACACAACAAAGTCAACGAATAAAATTTTTGCACGAACCCTCCTCGTTCTACCTCTTCTTCCGCTGGTGGTGTTTTCTTTTCGTGTTGCTTCCGCTACCAACTTCGCATTTTTGTACAACATTCAGGGTCGGTTTAGTGAAAATATCACCATTTCATCAACACTGAAGGCGCCGCTTGGTATGAAAAAAACCAGGTTGAGAGTTGCTTCAAGGGTTCAGTGAAAAAAATGAAAACTTTGGGTAACTGAGATGGATAGCGCGTGGTGTCTCCTCATGCGCAAGGGGCCGCAGCACGTTACCATTTCTTCCGAAGTTGGCTCAGAAACCGTCAGAACTGTCACCTTGTGCCTTCAATTTCTATTTTCAAAAAAAATTACTTTTATATCCGCGTGTCAGTGCCACGTAGGCGGGTAAAAACCAGGTTAAAAAAACCAGGTTAGAGTATCATTTTCCATATTATTTTACTTTTCTTGAAGTTTTTGGTGCATGATCATGCGACTACATAAATATAATTATAATAGTATTTTTTTCTCATATCAAACCCATGATTTTGGAAAAGAAAAGTCAATACTCTATTCTCTAGTGTGGAGCCAAGGGGAAAGTAAACACCCAATGATCACGTTTTATTTCAAAAAGTTGTGTAGTTACATGTTGAATTATCATTCATCTTTTTCTAATTTCATAGTACACGTGGGTTGATTATTTCCTTGAGTTTTTTTATGTACTCATCCTTTCGGATTAGAGTGAGTGTTGGGTCAAAGTGTATGGAGATGAAGATAAAACTTTGGAGTCTTGAAGGCCTGGTTTGCAACGTCATCGAGAGTTCTTCGCAAATTTAGTGCTTGTGCAAGAACCATATGAGTTACCACACACACGGGCTTCTTCACGTTCATGGTGCAACCACAATTTTATATATTTCGGTCAATTTTCTATTGGGAGTTATGTTGTGTGAAATTGTAATTTGAAACTAGATGCAGGGTATAGACACGTAAATAATTAATCTGGATTGTGTGCTTTGAATGTTGGTTCTTTAGAATATGTGTCTTAAAATGCATAAACCAGTACATCTGAGTTATTGGTGTAGCGCCTGACGGTGTGGATTGAACCGCCAGACAATAGCTACAAAATAGGCGGTCTAAAGCACATTATCGCCTAGCGACGCGGGTGTTGCGCTAGACTGTTTCGGGTGCAGAGTTGGATTGCATGGAGGGTTCCACACAGCTTTGGATGGAGGTCTTGAGGTGATGCTTTGCTAGGAGCCCAATTACGAGTGTAGCTTGTATTGGGATAACACATGGCCACTCGAGGTTGTAGCTTGGTGGTTTTAGAAGTTTAGTGGAGTGTGCGAGATCGTGACTCGTATGAATGGGTTCCGGAAGATTGCCCTCCTCAGTATGACCCGATGAGTTTGGTAGTCTTGGAACAAATACAGACTACGTTTGTATTGGGACACTCCACTTGGTGTTGTGAATTATGGCCGCAACAAGTTTATTCCTGCGTGTAGACTATAGGTGGTGAGCTGTAGTCGAAAGGGCGAGTAGACACTCATGTCAGCAAGGATCGATCAAGTAATCATCAAAGGGTGTAGAATCAAGAGGCGTGCAGAGCAAGATGCGAATGTTTGGGTCAGAAGTGATGTCTATTTTATTTTGAGCTTGTGATGTACCTTGTGATGTCTATTTTATTTTGAGCTTACCTTGTCTGCGTGTTGGCGATGATCATGTAACTCGTTACATGGGAGCAAATGTTGATGCAAGTGAACATGTGGATACTTAGAGCAAGAGTGAGGCCAGCATGGGAATTTTACATTGAATTTTGTCATGGATTATTTTTGTAATCAGTTACTATGAATAAATATATATATTGGTAAGCATTGAACGCCTTTACGGATTTTAGCTTTTGGCGCATATAAACTAAAGTTTTAATTTTCCCGCGTTTTGGGAAAGTACTTCAATTTACTACTATTTTTGGTTATTTTAAGTTTAAATAAGTAATTTCCGGCTAGGATGTTACATGTGGACCCAAGGATAACCTTCCATAAGCTATCTATGTTTAGCGAAACTAGACCGGTCTCGCAAAAGAAAAAGAAGTCAGAGGAAGAAAGAAGGATGGCTGCTAAGGTCGAGGCCGATAAGTTGTTAAAGGTTGGTTTTATTAAAGAAGTGAGGTACACAACATGTTTAGCCAATGTTGTGTTAATAAAGAATGCCAATGGGAAATGAGGGATGTGCATAGACTACATGGATCTAGACAAGGTGTGCCGTAAGGATGCCTACCCTTTACCAAGCATTAACCAATAGGTTGATGGAGCACCCGACCACAATGCGCTATGTTTCCTTAACACTTACTCAGGGTATAACTAGATTCTGATGGGCGAGCAATATAAGTTGAAGATTGCCTTCATCATAGAAGAGGCCAACTACTACTATGAGGTCATGCCCTTTGGCCTCAAGAACGCAGGAACAATATATGAATGACTTATGAGCAGAGCTTTCAAGCACCTAATTGGTAGAAGTATGTAGGTGTATGTTGATGATAAAGTGGTCAAGTCCCCAAACTCAGAGAAATGTATGTTCGGATTAGATGGAGGGAAGTTCCTAAGATTCATACTAACGCATCGGGACATTGAGGTAAATCCTAAAAAATTTAAAAGAGGTTCAGTGCCTTAGAGGTCGGCTGACAACCATCTCTCGTTTTCTCCCAAGGTTGACCGATAAAGCAAAGCCAATGATAAAGTTACTGAAGAAGTCTTTAAAGTTTGTTTAGGACGCCTAATGCCAGAAGAAATTCAAGCAACTCAAGCAAATCCTCCCATCCCATTCAATCCTATGCAAACCAAATACTACTAACCATTGTATGCTTACGTAGTGGCTATGACTAACGTAGTCACCGCAACTCTAGTTTATGAGAAGGATGATGAATAGAAGCCTATGTACTTCGTAAGCAGAACCCTTCAAGATGCCGATACCAGATACTAGATGGTGGAAAATGTGGCGTTGTCCTTGGTCACCGCGGTAAAAAGGCTACAACCTTATTTCCAAAGCCATATTGTAGTCGTTAAGACCAACTACCCTATACAAAAGATCTTGTAGAAGTCGGACTTGGTTAGAAGGATGTCTTCGTGGTCTGTAGAATTGTTAGAGTTTAGCATCCGCTATGAACCAAAGGGGACGATAAAGGCACAATACTTGGAGGATTTTTCTAGTGATTTACAAAGTGATAAGCACCTGAAAGATGAGTGGTGGACTTTGTACGTATACGACTCTTCCAATTCAAAGGGGGTCGAGGTTGGTATAGTACCTTAAGGACCTAATGATGTGTTGATTGAGAAATCGTTACACTTTAATTCAAAACATCTAATAATCAACCCGAATATGGGACCATCATAATAGGCCTAACTTTAGCTAAGAAAGTGGGAGGCTGCAGACTTATATGCCGAACTAATTCTCTGCTTACAATCAGACACTTAACAAGAGAGTACCAAGTTAAGGACACCTTGTTGCTATAGTATTATCATCTAGTTAAGAATATGATTGATAATTCCAACGAAGTGAAACTGGAGCATGTCTCGAGGGGGATAACATGACAGCTAATGTGCTCTCCAAGTTGGCAAGTACAAAGAATAAAAGGTTGTACAAATCCCTATTACGGCAAACATTGACTTCACCTACCACCGACTGTGCCAACGCGTGTATGTAGGTGGACAAAGAGGAATCAACTTGGATTGACACCTTTCATCCCATATCTAGAGACTAGGATCATGCTAGAAGGAGAAAACAAAGGTTGGGTTCGAAAGGTTGCAGGTATACACTGGTACGTGACAAGTTGTTCAGAAGTGGATAGAATCGGCCTGTGTTGAAATTTATTACAATTGAACTGGCCGACTACGTCCTTCGTGAATTGCATAAAGGCATTTATTGGTATCATTTTGATGCAAGAATGATAGCGACACGAGTCCTTTGAGCAAGTTACTTTTGGTCGAATCTATAGGCAAAATGTGTTGAGTATATTAAGAAGTACATACCCTGCCAAAAGCATGGTAACATCATATACGACAAACAGGAAGAGCTATAACATGTCTTCTCCCCGTGGCCTTTTACGAAGTCAGGGAAGGACATACTTGAACCATTTACTCCAAGAAAGAGCCAAGTCAAGTTTTAACTAGTCGGCATTGATTATTTTACCAAATGGTTGAAGTCAAGCCTTTGGCAATTATTACCACCCAACAAGTGCAAAAGTTTTTTAGGAAAGGTATAGGCGCCTAGCCAACAACGCTAGGAAGACTGAAAAAAAATTCTCCTCCAATTGAAAAAGACCTTTCTGGATACTTGAAGATGTCGGCAAGGGAGCTTATGAACTAGAATATTTTTTGGGACGTCCTGTACCTAATACATTAATGTAACACATTTGAAATTCTACTTCAGCTAGTTGATTGTACAAGGCTGAACACATGTAACCTATAATGTACTATTTCCTTACCCGATCTTTTTTCTCTAAGGAGGTATTGGCCAGAAATATTTTAAGGAGACACTAGATGAATAAAATGAAGGGTTACCACTACTACACATCTTTGACTACTTGCTTGACAACTTGTAATTTAAAGTTTCTGATGAAGTTCCTTTTCGCCTACCTAGGTGGTCCTAGTTAAACCATTTAACATAGTTCCATACTACCTGCCCAAGTGGTGCTGGTTGAACCATTTGACGTACTTAGCCAAGCGGTTCTAGTTAAACTAATTCACACAGTTCCATGCCGCCTACCCAGGCAGTCCTGGTTGAACCATTTCACGCAATCCCCTGTAGTCTACTTAGGCGATCTTGGTTGAAACTTTTTCACACAGTTCCCTACCGCTTACCCAGGAGATCCTAGTTGGACCTTTCAAAGAATCTCTAAGTTAAAATTGTTAATGAGTTTGCGCGTTTACAAGACTCTTTACTAAAACCTATGTACATCGGCCATGCAACTTCGCAAAGCAACAAAAAAAATTATAAACAATGGAAGGACAAAGAAAGCATAAAACACTTAGCAAAATATGATCTTCATTCATGTAGAAGTTGGTTTATACAAGTCTTTGCCTACACATGTTCAACCATAAAAAATAAAAAACAACAACAAACATCAGAATCCTACAACAATGTACAATTAAATTTCTTCATCGGCAACATCTTCATCTTCATTCACGGCATCAACAGTAACTAACGAGCTAACTTTAGACATCTCCCCATCGGACGCAGTATCCCCCTCAACATCCTTAACCATCATCCTTTTTAACATCAAATGTAATATCTTTGGTCGACACCTCTTGATTTTGGAACTCGACTTACTTTAGCGCCATGTTAAAACCATTGGTGTGCTCAATCATGATACACTTTTGTAACCCCAGCATGTCGGCCTCAAGCTTTCCCCAAGCCTTCTTCCCGTTGGCAACTTCTTTTTTCAATTCCTTTTTCTTGTTCTTAGCCTTCTTCTCTAAATCTAGACACCTTGTTTTCCAAGTACCCAATTTCTTATTCTCCTCCTTCAAGGCCTTCTTCTCTTCCGTTTATGTCGCCTTTTCCTTTTCAAACTTCTCCTACAGGCTCTCTAAGTCCTTGGCAAGTAGAGATGGCAAATAAACTTACCCCCGTGGGTATTGTTCGAACTCGTCCCCCTTTAAACAGAGAATACCCGCATTGACTAAGTATGGGTATGAGTAAAGGGAATACCCAAATTTTATAATTGGGTATGGGGATGAGGATTTACATATTTACCCCGTCCCTATCCCCAAATTGTCATAATACCCATCTTCGCCATATCCATGTCCCTGTTTAAATCATTAAAATATTCTTAATCTATTACTTACTCTTTTATATATATATATATATATATATATATATATATATATATATATATATATATATATATATGTATATATATACACACACATCTATACACTTTTATTTTTTTATTTCTTATTGTTTGGTTTGTCATGAAATTCATTTGCATCTCTAATATATTTTTCGTCTTATCCAAACTTTTATGCAATAATGTCTAAATGATGTATGTCAATTAAATATTTTTTGTCTTACATTTGAATATTTTTACTCTTTTTTAATATTTTTATTTATTGTATATTTTCTTTTCACATGAGAATGTTTAATACTATCAATTGAAGTGTTCAATAACATAAACCTTCATTTACTAGGTAATATAAAAAAATTATCTTCTTTATTATATTATTATTAATTTTTGTTTCATTTGAAGAACTTTTTTATTTCGCTAAAACAATTTTCGTTATCTATCAATCATCGACTGAGTTGATATTTGAAAAATTTTCTTAGATCTCTAAGGTATTTTCCATCTTATCATACTCTTAATTTTACATTTGTTTTCCTATGTACGATTTGATTCAATGATCCATCAAATTGTTTCTAAGACATTCAATGGCTCCACCTCCTCCACCACTTTCAGCTCACTTTCACGAAGATGTATTTGCACACCTTTACACATAATGATTATCAGGCTTTCTAAACCTCCCAAACCAATACCCTTGACCCCAAAAGCAACACACTCCCCCTACCCAAGCAGCTCAAACCTAGTCTTTTCCTATCCTTTCCCATTTCTTGTTGCGTTGACGTAACAATTTTCCTCTTACGACTTTCAAGTTGATGTGTGTCCATCATTAGAGGACGTCGACAGATATATGGCTCAACACATTTACCTAAATGTCTGTAGACAACCCCAACTATTTCAATGAAGTTGCGATGGCATAACATTCAGTATACAAAGAACATCCATGGTGAACTCGTCAAAAGGTAACCGAACCTGGAGTTACTAAAACAAACACCAATAAAGAATAAAAGAAAATCTTACTTATACCCCTCTCGGCCATGACAAAGATATCGCTGCTCACCCTCTCCAAGGATACTATATCCCAAGACATCCCCT
>Ga0214542_1006256_pt1 | contig 21871 bp, 6 predicted proteins | sample CNSS1metaG_FD_160096 | JGI IMG/M metagenome (GOLD analysis project Ga0214542, IMG submission 160096) | Root nodule microbial communities from cowpea collected in UCLA plant growth center, Los Angeles, California, USA - CNSS1 | ecosystem: Host-associated > Plants > Roots > Nodule | place: USA...
CTCTACTTTCTCTTAATTACCTACAAAACAAGACAAACAAGGATTAGCATGTTGGTTTAAGTTAATCTAATCTTGGTCAAAGGTCAACTTTGGATCAAAGTCAACAAGTCAACCAAAATAAGTCAACCAGAAACCAACTTAGGGAATTCAAACTAAAGTAATGCAAAACAAAGATAAAGGTGATGGAATAGAAGACTCCCCTCTAGACATGCTTCTAGTGATCCTTCTTGAGGGAGCTTCTAAGGAGGTGGTGGTGGTGGTCACGCCTTTATCACAGCATCATTAGGATTCCCATCTGCTCGCTCTCGATCCACCGCTTTCCCCGCATCCTCCTCGGGACTAGACTCCGCCTCATCCACGAGCAGGTCGTCAACCACATCCTTATTTACATCAAATCGAACATCAGCAACATCAACGTCCTTATAAAAAAAGGCTGCTTGCTGCAACCCCTTCTGGAATCCGTTTATATGCTCCTGGATAACACAACTTTTCAGATCATCTAACTCCACCTCAATGTCATCACGTTTCTCTTTCAACTCATCATAGTCGACCTCCAAATCTGCAATTCGGCCTTTCAATTTCTCTTCCGAGTCTAGACAATGCACCTTCCAAGTTGCCAGCGTCTTCTTCTCTTCTTTCCATTCTTCCTTTCCTTCTCCCACGCCTCCTTCTCCTCCACAAACTTGTCAACTTTACCCTACAACTCCTCTACCTTATCCCGGTTTCTTTCCTTCAACTCTCTTTGTTACAATGACCCAACTCGAAGCCCCAATATTAGCGCCTTGCTACTAAATTCCACCATAGTCCTCACCATATGGTTCGGCTCAATGCTATCAATTGAATTGATTAGCGTCTCCGGCATATTGATCTCAATATCCTTTCGAACAGTCATCTCTGGTAGCTGAATCAAGCCAGCTTCCAGCCCTTTTGCACAACTAGACGACCCCGGCCCTAGCAAAGCGGCCCGCACTTTCTTAACATCTTTGCCTTTGTACCACCATGCACATATACCTCCACCAATGACTCTTGCAAATTTGGAACTTCAGTGTTTCTGGTAGCTTTTGCCCTAGTCGCCTTCTCCTTCCGTAGTGTTTGGAAAAAGGTTAGATTTTTCTTCCCAACTTGAGCCATATGTCATGCATTGTACACACCAAATGTCGGTTAGTTAACTTTGGAACATTGAAACATTTGAAATTACAAACAGATACCTTCAATATCAATAATCGGATGAACCGAATTATAAACCCTAACTAAGCCCTTAGTGGGTAGTCTATCTATAAACTTCATCGGCACTTGCACCACCTCCCTATCCGCCGCCGACAACTCATCAGGATTCATGTCCTTATATCTCCATTGGTTACCCATCCAACTAAAAGGAAATTTAGTACTCCCATCCGCATTGAAGAAATATGGCCTCCCTCCCTCATTCACCACCACTTTGAAAAACCCATCCTTGAAGTGTTTGAACGACTGAGTAAACGCGTCCAGCCTGCTTATACTCGGCTTGCTCACTAAAGATAACCATGTTGTCGATTATCATGGCCTTGTGTCCTAGAAATACAAAAATGCAAGTGGAGAAGGCTGCAGATATAATGGCTGGCAAAGAACACGGAAGGCCTGCAAGTAAGCCCAACTGTTTGGATGTAGTTGGGTAGGCACTACATTTAATTAACGGAGCACCCCCATGGTGAAGTCGTTTAACGGCAACCTCATATGCAGTTGCGAAAAATGACACATATAAATGTAGAAAAACTTGTTAGCCATCCCTTCTTGCCCATGGCAAACACACTCAACAACACTCACCCGCTCTAGAGATACTATATCACGGTCCACGTCCATCCTTATGACAGAAGTACAATTCATCCATGAGTTAAGCAATCTTGACCATTTGAACAATGACGACTGGTTTCGAACATCAGCAGCAACCCAATCATAACCGACCTTCGCCGGCCAACTACTCTCTGCTATCTCCTCGGGAGGATCTTCCCACACTTCAGTTATCGTCTCCATAGGGATTCTCCCCTCCGCAACCGTTAGGCTAAGACTCCCCTCCTTAGGACGTATACCTATATCCTCTCTAGACCGCATACTCCCACTACTCGATGATGACAACAACACACGATCACTAGTACTAGACACACCTTTTTAAGAAAGAAAGATGCCGGCAGGTACAAAGAACTAATCGGACCGCTCTAACGCACGCAGATCTCTGATCTCAGAATTCTTACAAATGAGCCAACAGAAACACATTCTCCACACAATCCTCATTTATAAACGATAATTCGAAATGCTACAACTCCTTCCCGTCAAAAGTCACAAGCCATGTGAAATGTCCCAATGCACACCAAAGGTTACCAACCTTAAAATGACGACGCAAAACTCCTTTGCTTAGACCTCTAACATCTGCCACCCTTTCAGCTGCCACAAACATGTTCACATTTCAAGCCTTAACACTGTTCATCACACTTAAAGGATGGGGGACTGGTGTACTACACCTAGGCAGCTCAACGAAACACACCAACATATTTTATTAAAAAATTATTTATAATATAATGTAATAAAAAAATTTATAATTAATAATTACTTTTTAAACCTTATTTATAACAATTTTCAAATTTTCATTATTAATTATTTTGTTAAAATTAATTTCATAAGCCATGTTTTTACATCATTTTCATAATTAAGCTGAAAAAAAAATGGCAGACATAATTGTAATCTTAATATCACCCTCAAACCATTGCATAACAAAGATGATTGAAAAATAGAAGGAATTTCCATCTTTCGTCCTTTCTTTCTCTGTCAAGGTTGATTGGAGGGAGAGCGAGATCATGAATTCAAGTGGATTAGAGTGTGAAGCTTGTCTTGTTCACTTTAAAGGGATCAAAGGTGAAAGTGAGTGGATTTAGAGTAAAGTTTGTTGAAGTTTGTGAGTAATTTGATAGATGTTATAGATTAAAAATTACATTTAAATCAAGAAATAACAAGATTAAGAAATTGGCCTTTATTTTAAATATGATTAAAAAATAGAATTATATAAGGTTGTTTCTTTGTAGAAAAAATATTAACATGTAAAAAACAAAATAACATATTTTATTAGAAAAATATTTATGAAATAATGTAATAAAAAAATTTATAATTAATAATTACTTTTTAAACCTTTTTTATAACAATTTTCAAATTTTCGTTATTAATTAGCTTTGTAAAAATAATTTCAAAAGCCATATTTTTAGATCATTTTCATAATGAAGCCGAAAAATAAATTGCGGACGTAATTGTAATCTTGATATCACCCTCAAACCAATGCATAACAGAGACATTGAAAAATAGAGGAACTCATCAGTCATCTCTCTCCCTCAACATTGATAGGAGGGGAGGGAGAGGATGAATTCAAGTGGATTAGAATGTGAAGATTGGCTTGTTCACTTTAAGGGGATTAAAGGTGAAAGTGAGTGGATTAAGAATATTGTTTGTTGAAGTTGGTGAGTGATTTGATAAATTTGATACATTAAACATCATATTTAAATCAAGAAAAAACAAGATTATGAAATTCTCCTTTATGTTAAGTATGATTAAAAATTATTATTATATAAGTTTGATTTATTGTAAAACAAATAATAATATGTATAAATGAAGTTAACATATTTTATTAAAAAACTATTTATAAAATAATGTAATAAAATTTTTTATAATTAATAATTAGTTTTTAAACCTCATTTTATAACAATTTCAAAATTTTTGTTATTAATTATTTTTGTAAAAATAATTTCAAAGGCCATATTTTTAAATCATTTTCATAACTAAGCTGAAAAATAAATTGTTGACTTAATTGCAATCTTGATATCACCCTTAAACCATTACATAACAGAGATGATTGAAAAATAGAGGAATTTCCCTCTTCCTTACCCTCTCTCCATCAACGTTTATTGGAGGGAGAGGGTGAGGATGAATTCAAGTGGGTTAGAGTGTGAAGCTTGTCTTGTTAACTTTAAGGGGATCAAAGATGAAAGTGAGTGGATTTAGAGTAAAGTTTGTTGAAGTTTGTGAGTGATTTGATGGATATTATAGATTAAAAATTTTATTTAAATCAAGAAAAAACAAGATTAACAAATTGTCCTTTATTTTAAATATAATTAAAAAATAGAATTATATAAGTTTGTTTCTTTGTAGAAAAAATATTAACATGTAAAAAACAAAATAACATATTTTATTAAAAAAATATTTATGAAATAATGTAATAAAAAAATTTATAATTAATAATTACTTTTTAAACCTTTTTTATAACAATTTTCAAATTTTCGTTATTAATTAGCTTTGTAAAAATAATTTCAAAAGCCATATTTTTAGATCATTTTCATAATGAAGCCGAAAAATAAATTGCGGACGTAATTGTAATCTTGATATCACCCTCAAACCAATGCATAACAGAGACATTGAAAAATAGAGGAACTCATCAGTCATCTCTCTCCCTCAACATTGATAGGAGGGGAGGGAGAGGATGAATTCAAGTGGATTAGAATGTGAAGATTGGCTTGTTCACTTTAAGGGGATTAAAGGTGAACGTGAGTGGATTAAGAATATTGTTTATTGAAGTTGGTGAGTGATTTGATAAATTTGATACATTAAACATCATATTTAAATCAAGAAAAAACAAGATTACGAAATTGTCCTTTTTTGTTAAGTATGATTAAAAATTATCATTATATAAGTTTGATTTATTGTAAAACAAATAACAATATGTATAAATGAAGTTAACATATTTTATTAAAAAACTATTTATAAAATAATGTAATAAAATTTTTTATAATTAATAATTAGTTTTGAAACCTCATTTTATAACAATTTCAAAATTTTTGTTATTAATTATTTTTGTAAAAATAATTTCAAAGGCCATATTTTTAAATCATTTTCATAACTAAGCTGAAAAATAAATTGTGGACTTAATTGTAATCTTGATATCACCCTTAAACCATTACATAACAGAGATGATTGAAAAATAGAGGAATTTCACTCTTCCTTACCCTCTCTCCATCAACGTTTATTGGAGGGAGAGGGTGATTTGATGGATATTATAGATTAAAAATTTTATTTAAATCAAGAAAAAACAAGATTAACAAATTGTCCTTTATTTTAAATATGATTAAAAAATAGAATTATATAAGTTTGTTTCTTTGTAGAAAAAATATTAACATGTATAAATCAAAATAACATATTTTATTAAAAAAATATTTATAAAATAATGTAATAAAAAAATTTATAATTAATAATTACTTTTTAAACCTTATTTTATAACAATTTTCAAATTTTCTTTATTAATTATTTTTGTAAAAATAATTTCAAAAGCCATATTTTTGGATCATTTTCATAATTAAGCTAAAAAATAAATTGCGGACATAATTGTAATCTTGATATCTCCCTCCAACCATTGCATAACAGAGACGATTGAAAAATAGAGGAATTTCCCTCTTTTGTCATCTCTCTCCCTGAACATTGATAGGAGGGGGAGGGAGGGGGAGGGAGAGGATGAATTCAATTGGATTAGAGTGTGAAGCTTGGCTTGTTCAATTTAAAGGGATTAAAGGTGAAAGTGAGTGGATTAAGAATATTGTTTGTTGAAGTTTGTGAGGGATTTGATGAATTTGATAGATTAAACATTATATTTAAATCAAGAAAAAACAAGACTACGAAATTGTCCTTTATGTTAAGTATGATTAAAAATTATCATTCTATAAGTTTGATTTGTTGTAAAAAAAATATTAATATGTATAAATGAAGTTAACATATTTTTTTAAAAAAATATTTATAAAATAATGTAATAAAAAAATTTATAATTAATAATTACTTTTTAAACCTTATTTTATAACAATTTTCAAATTTTCGTTAATAATTATTTTTGTAAAAATAATTTAAAAAACCATATTTTTATATCATTTTCATAATTAAGCTGAAAAATAAATTGTCGATATACTTGTAATCTTGATATCACCCTCAAACCATTGCATAACAATGATGATTGAAAAATAGAGGAATGTCGATTGGCCTTCCCCTCTCTCTCTGTCAAGGTTGATTGGAGGGAGGGTGAGATGATGAATTCCAGTGGATTAGAGTGTGAAGTTTGTCTTGTGCACTTTAAGTGGATTAACGGTGAAAGAGGATCGATTTAGAGTAAAATTTGCTAAAGTTTTAGAGTGATTTGATGGATGTGATAGATTAAAAATTATATTTAAATCAGGGAAAAAGAAGAATACCAAATTATCCTTTATTCTAAAAATGATTAAAAATTATCATTATATAAGTTTGATTTGTTGTAGAAATAATATTAATATGTATAAATGAAAATAACTTATTTTATTAAAAAAAATTATAAAATAATGTAACAAAATTTTTATAGTTCATAATTACTTTTTAAACCTTATTTTATAACAATTTTCAAATGTTCTTATTTTTACATCATTTTCATAATTAAGCTGAAAAATAAACTGCGGACATAATTGTAATCTTGATATCACCCTCAAACCATGACAAATCAGAGATGATTGAAAAATAGAGGAACTTGCATCTTCCTTCCCCTCTCTCTCCGTCAAGGTTGATTGGAGGGAGAGGGAGATCATCAATTCAAGTGGATTAAAATGTGAAGTTTATGTTGTTTAATTTAAGTTGATTAAAGGTGAAAGTTGATGGATTTCGAGTAAAGTTTCTTAAAGTTTGTGAGTGATTTGATAGATATGATAGATTAAAAATTATATTTAAATCAAGGAAAAACAAGATTACCAAATAGTCCTTTACTTTCAAAATAATTAAAAATTATCATTATATAAGTTTGATTTATCGTAGCAAAAATATTGAAATGTATAAATCAAAGTAACCTATTTTAATAAAAAAATATTTATAAAATAATGTAATAAAAAATTTTATAATTGAAAATTACTTTTTAAACCTTATTTTATAACAATTTTCAAATTTTAGTTATTACTTATTTTTGCAAAAATAATTTCAAAAGGCATATTTTTACATCATTTTCAGAATTAAGCTAAAAAAAAACAATTGTAGACATAATTGTAATCTTGATATAACCCTCAAATCATGGCATAACAGAGATGATTGAAAAGAGAGGAATTTCTCCCTTCCTTCCCCTCTCTCCCTCAAAGTTGATTGTAGAGAGAGGGAAAGGATGGCATCAAGTGGATTATAGTGTGAAGTTTGTGTTGTTCACTTTAAGTGGGTCAAAGGAGAAAGTGGGTGAACTTAGAGTAAAGTTTGTTAAAGTTTGTGAGTAATTTGATAGATATGATAGATTAAAAATTATATTTAAATCAAGGAAAACATGATTACCAAATTGTCCTTTATTTTAAAAATTATCATTATATAATTTTTATTTGTCGTAGAAAAATATATTAAAATGTATAAATAAAAATAACATATTTTCTTAAAAAATATTTATAAAATTATGTAAGAAAAAATTTTATAATTAATAATTACTTTTTAAACCTTATTTTATAACAATTTTCAAATTTTCGTTATTTTTATATCATTTTCATAATTAAGTTGAAAAATAATCTGCAGACATAATTGTAATCTTGATATCATCCTGAAACCATTGCTAACAAAGATGATTGACAAATTGAGAAATTTCCATCTTCCTTCCCCTCTCTCTCGGTCAAGGTTGATTGAAGGGAGAGGGAGATGATCAATTCAAGTGGATTAGAGTCTGAAGTTTGTGTTGTTTAATTTAACTTGATTAAACGTGAAAGTTGATGGATTTAGATTAAAGTTTGTTAAAGTCTGTGAGTGATTTGATGGATGTGATAGATTAAAAATTATATTTAAATCAAGGAAAAACAAGATTATCAAATTGTCTTTTATTTTAAAAATAATTAAAAATTATCATTATATAAGTTTGATTTATAGTAGAAAAAATATTGAAATGTATAAATCAAAGTAACCTATTTTAATAAAAAAATATTTATAAAATAATGTAATAAAAAAATTTATAATTGAAAATTACTTTTTAAACCTTATTTGATAACAATTTTCAAATTTTCGTTATTACTTATTTTTGTAAAACTAATTTCAAAAGGCATATTTTTACATCATTTTCAGAATTAAGCTAAAAAAAAAATTGCAGACATAATTGTAATCTTGATATCACCCTCAACTCATGGCATAACATATATGATTGAAAAGAGAGGAATTTCTCCCTTCCTTCCCCTCTCTCTCCCTCAAAGTTGATTGGAGAGAGACGGAGAGTATGGTATCAGGTGGATTATATTGTGAAGTTTGTGTTGTTCACTTTAAGTGAATTAAGGGAAAAAGTGGATGGATTTAGAGTAAAGTTTGTTAAAGTTTGTGCGTAATTTGATAGATATGATAGATTAAAAATTATATTTAAATCAAGGAAAAATAGGATTACCAAATTGTCCTTTATTTTAAAAATAATTAAAAACTATGATTATCTAATTTTGATTTGTCGTAGAAAAATATATTAAAATGTATGAATAAAAATAAAATATTTTCTTAATAACATATTTATAAAATTATGTAAGAAAAAATTTTATAATTAATAATTACTTTTTAAACCTTATTTTATAACAATTTTCACATTTTCGTTATTTTTACATCATTTTCATAATTAAGTTGATAAATAAATTGCGAACATAATTGTAATCTTGATATCATCCTGAAACCATTGCATAACAAAGATGATTGAAAAATAGAGAAATTTCCATCTTCCTTCCCCTCTCTCCGTCAAGGTTGATTGGAGGGAGAGGGAGATTATCAATTCAAGTGGATTAGAGTCTGAAGTTTGTGTTGTTTAATTTAAGTTGATTAAACGTGAAAGTTGATGGATTTAGAGTAAAGTTTGTTAAAGTTTGTGAGTGATTTGATGGATGTGATAGATTAAAAATTATATTTAAATCAAGGAAAAACAAGATTACCAAATTGTCTTTTATTTTAAAAATAATTAAAAATTATCATTATATAAGTTTGATATATAGTAGAAAAAATATTGAAATGTATAAATCAAAGTAACCTATTTTAATAAAAAAATATTTATAAAATAATGTAATAAAAAATTTTATAATTGAAAATTACTTTTTAAACCTTATTTGATAAAAATTTTCAAATTTTCGTTATTACTTATTTTTGTAAAAATAATTTCAAAAGGCATATTTTTACATCATTTTCATAACTAAGCTGAAAAAAAATTGCAGACATAATTGTAATCTTGATATCACCCTCAAATCATGGCATAACAGAGATGATTGAAAAGAGAGGAATTTCTCCCTTCCTTCCCCTCTCTCCCTCAAGGTTTGTTGATTAGAGGAAGAGGGAGAGGATGACATCAAGTAGATTATAGTGTGAAGTTTTTGTTGTTCGCTTTTAGTTAATTAAAGATGAAAGTGGTTGGATTTCAAATAAGTTTGTTAAAGTTTGGAATGATTTGATGAATGTGATAGATTAAAAGTTATATTTAAATCAAGAAAAAACAAGATTACTGAATTGTCCGTTATTTTAATAATAATTAAAAATTGTCATTATATAAGTTTGATTTGTCGTAGAAAAAATATTAAAATGTATAAATGAAAATAACGTATTTTAATAAAACAATATTTATGAAATAATGCAATAAGAAATTTTATAATTAATAATTACTTTTTAAACCTTATTTTATTAAAATTTTCAAATTTTCATTATTAATTATTTTTGTAAACATAATTTGAAAGGCCATATTTTTACATCATTTTCATAATTAAGGTGAAAAATAAATTGCGAACTTAATTGTAATCTTGATATCACGCTCAAACCATTGCATAACAAAGATGATTGAAAAATAGAGGAATTTCCCTATTCCTTCCCCTCTCTCCCTCAACATTTATTGGGGGGAGAGGGTGAGGTTGAATTCAAGTGGATTACAGTGTGAAACTTCTCTTGTTCAGTTTAAGGGGATCAAAGGTGAAAGTGAGTGGATTTAGAGTAAAGTTTGTTGAAGTTTGTGAGTGATTTGTTGGATGTGATAGATTAAAAATTATATTTAAATCAAGAAAAAACAAGACTACCAAATTTTAATTTATTTTAAATATGATTAAAAAATATAATTATATAAGTTTGTTTCTTTGTAGAAAAAAATATTAACATGTATAAATCAAAATAACATATTTTATTAAAAAATATTTATAAAATAATGTAATAAAATTATTTATAATTAATAATTACTTTTTAAATCTTATTTTATAATAATTTACAAATTTTCGTCATTAATTATTGTTGTAACAATAATTTTAAAAGCCATATTTTTACATCACTTTCATAATTAAGCTGAAAAATAAATTGCGGACATGATTGTAATCTTGATATCACCCTCAAACCATTGCATATTAGAGATGATTGAAAAATAGAGGAATTTTCATCGGCCTTCCCCTCTCTCTTCGTCAAGGTTGATTGGAGGGAGAGGGAGATGATGAATTCAAGTGGATTAGAGTGTGAGTTTGTGTTATGCACTTTAAGTCGATTAAGGTGAAAGATGGTGGATTTAGAGTAAAGTTTGTTAAAGTTTATGAGTGATTTGATAGATGTGATAGATTAAAAATTATATTTAAATCAAGGAAAAACAAGAATACCAAATTGTCCTTTATTTTAAAAATGAATAAAAATTATCATTATATAAGTTTGATTTGTTTTAGAAAAAATATTAATATGTATAAATTAAAATAACTTATTTTAATAAAAAAATAATTATAAAGTAATGTAATAAAAAAATTTATATTTAATAATTACTTTTCTACCTTATTTTAGAATAACTTTAAAATTTTCTTGATTAATTATTTTTGTAAAATTAATTTTCAAAGCCATATTTTTACATAATTTTCATAATTAAGCTGAAAAATAAATTGCGAACATAATTTTAATTTAGATATCACCCTAAAACCATGGCATAACGAAGATGATTTAAAAATAGAAGAATTTCCCTCTTCCTTCCCCTTTCTCCTTCAACGTTGATTGGAGGGAGAGGGAGAGGATGACATCAAGTGGATTAGAGTGTGAAGTTTGTGTTGTTCACTTTAAGTGGATTAAAGGTGAAAGAGGGTGAATTTAGAGTATAGTTTGTTAAAGTTTATGTGTGATTTATTGGATATGATAGATTAAAAATTATATTTAAATCAAGAAAAAACAAGATTACCAAATTGTCCATTATTTTAAAAATAATTAAAAATTATCATTATATAAGCTTGATTTGTCGGAGAAAAAATATTAAAATGTATAAATGAAAGACCGGAGAGTGGTGGCATACGCCTCACGGTAGTTGAAGAATCATGAGAAGAACTACCCCACACATGAGTTAGAGTTAACAGCGGTGGTGTTTGCGCTGAAGATCTGAAGACACTATCTATATAGTGCACAATTCCAAGTTTTCAGTGACCATAAGAGTTTGAAATACCTGTTTGACTAGAAAGAGTTAAACATGAGGCAGAGGCGGTGGATGAAGTTCTTGAAAGACTCTGACTTTGAGTTGTTGTACCATCCGGGAAAGGCGAATGTGGTGGCTAACGCCTTAAGCAGAGAAGCGGTTCACGCATCTCATATGATGGCCAAGGAGTTAGACTTGGTGGAACAGTTCAAAGACATGCTTGCAGGTGGTTTTAGGTGAGGGAGTCATTAGATGTACCCATCTCACGGTGTCTAGTGATTTCCTTACCCTGCTAAAAGAAAGGCAACTATCTGACCCCAAGCTTCAGAGGACGATAGAGTTACTTCGCACCGAGAAGGCCAAGGACTTTGTGATAGGGGGTGATGGGGTGTTGAGATTCAGAGGCATGGTCTGCATACCTGAAGACTTAGAGCTGAAAGGTATGATTCTTGAGGAAGGGCACAAGAGCCATTTTAGCAAGCACCCAGGCATGACTAAAATGCATGATGACCTGAAAGAATCATTATGGTGGTCGGGCATAAAATAAGATGTTGCTCGGTATGTGTCATCATGCTTAACCTGTCAGAAGGCTAAGGCAGAGCATCAGAGACCGGGAGGGATGCTACAACAGCTTGAGATACCGGAGTGGAGATGGGACAACATTGCTATGGACTTTGTCACCCATTTACCACGGACCGTGAGGAGCCACGATGCTATATGGGTTATAGTAGACCGTCTAACCAAGAGTGCCCACTTCCTAGCAGTAAACTTGAGGATGTCCATGGCAAAGCTGGCATAGTTGTATATCAGTGAGATCGTGAGGTTGCATGGTGTGTCGTCGAGTATAGTCTCTGATAGAGACCTACGATTCACCTCCCGCTTCTGGCAGACGTTGCAGGATGCTATAGGTAGTAGGTTGGTTGTGAGCTCTGCTTATCACCCTCAGACTGATGGGCAATCCGAGAAAACCATCCAGTCTCTTGAGGATCTCTTGCGGACGTGCGTGCTCGACCATCTGGGTGCGTGGGATGAGGTCCTATTTTATAATTAATAATTACTTTTTAAACCTTATTTATAACAATTTTCAAATTTTCGTTATTAATTATTTTTGAAAAATAATTTCAAAGGCCATATTTTGACATCATTTTCATAATTAAGTTGAAAAATAAATTGCGGACATAATTGTAATCTTTATATCACCATCAAACCATGGCATAACAAAGATGATTTAAAAATAGAAGAATTTCCCTCTTCCTTCCCCTCTCTTCCTCAAGGTTGATTGGAGAGATAGGGAGAGGATGACATCAAGTGGATTACATTGTGAAGTTTGTGTGGTTCACGTGGATTAAAGGTGAACGTGGGTGGATTTAGAGAAAAGGTTGTGAGTGATTTGATGGATGTGATAAATTAAAAATTATAATTAAATCGAGGAAAAACAAGATTACCAAATTGTCATTTATTTTAAAAATAATTAAAAATTATCATTATATAAGTTTAATATTTGGTAGAAAAAATATTACAATGTATAAATGAAAGCAACATACCTTAATAAAAACTTATTTGTAAAATAATGTAATAAAAAATTTTATAACTAAAAATTGCATTTTAAACCTTATTTTATAACAATTTTCAAATTTTTGTTATTTTTACATTATTTTCATAATTAAGCTGAAAAAAAAAATTGTGGATATAATTGTAGTCTTTTATCACCCTTAAACCATTGCATAACAAAGATGATTTAAAAATAGAAGAATTTCCCTCTTCCTTCCCCTCTCTCCCTCAAGGTTGATTGGAGGGAGAGGGAGAGGATGACATCAAGTGGATTATCGTGTGAAGTTTGTGATGTTCACTTTAAGTGGATTCAAGATGAAAGTGGGTGGATTTAGAGTAAAGTTTGTTAAAGTTTTTGTGTGATTTGTCGGATGTGATAGATTAAATATTATATTTAAACCAAGCAAAAAGAAGATTACCAAATTGTCCTTTATTTTAAAGATAATTAAAAATTATCATTATATAAGTTTGATTTATTGTAGAAAAAATATTAAAACGTATAAATGAAAGTAAAATATTTTAATAAACAAATATTTATAAAATAATGTAATAAAAAAATTTATCAGTAATAATTACTTTTTAAACCTTATTTTATAACAAATTTCATATTTTCATTCTTCATTATTTTTTGTAAAAATAATTTCAAAAGCCATATTTTTACATCATTTTCATAATTAAGTTCAAAAATAAATTGTAGACACAATTGTAATCTTGATATCACTCTCAAACCATTGCATGACATAAATGATTCAAAAATAGAGCAATCTCCCTCTTCCTTCCCCTCTCCCTCCCTCAACATTGATTGGAAGGAGAGCAACAGGATGAATTCAAGTGGATTAGAGTGGGAAGCTTGTTTTGTTCACGTTAAAGTATTAAAGGTGAAAGTGGGTGGATTTTGATTAAAGTTGGTTGAAGTTTGTGAGTGATTTGATGGATGTGATAGATTAAAAATTATATTTAAATGAAGAAAAAACAAGATTACCAAATTGTCCTTTATTTTAAATCTGATTAAAAATTGTCATTATATAAGTTTGATTTGTTGTGGAAAAAATATTAATAAGTATAAATTAAAATAACATATTTTATTAAAAAATTATTTATAAAATAATGTAATAAAAAAATTTATAATTAATAATTACTTTTTAGACCTTATTTTAGGATAATTTTAAATTTTTCGTTATTAATTATTTTTGTAAAAATAATTTTAAAAGCCATATTTTTACATAATTTTTGTAATTAAGCTGAAAAATAAATTTTGAACATAATTGTAATTTTGATATTACCCTCAAACCATGGGATAACATAGATGATTTAAAAATAAATGGAAGAATTTCCCTCTTCATTCCCCTCGCTCCTTTAATGTTGATTGGAGGGAGAGGGAGAGGATGACATCAAGTGGATTAGAGTGTAAAGTTTGTGTTATTCACTTTAAGTGGATTAAAGGTGAAAGGGGGTGGATTTAGAATACAGTTTGTTAAAGTTTATGTGTGATTTGTTGCATGTGATAGAATAAAGATTATATTTAAATCAAGGAAAAACAATATTACCAAATTGTCCATTATTTTAAAAATAATTAAAAATTATCATTATATAAGTTTGATTTGTCGTAGAAAAAATATTAAAATGTATAAATGAAAGTAAAATATTTTGATAAAAAAACTATTTATAAAATAACTTAATAAAAAATTTTATAATTTATAATTACTTTTTAAACCTTATTTTATAACATTTTTTAAATTTTTTATATTTTTACATCATTTTCTTAATTAAGCATAAAAATAAATTCAGACATAATTGTAATCTTGATATCACCCTCAAACCATTGCATAACAGAGATGATTGAAAAATTGAGGAATTTCCCTCTTCCTTCCCCTCACTTCGTCATCGTTGATTGGAGGAAGAGTGATACGAAGAATTCAAATGGATTAGAGTTTGAACCTTGTCTTGTTCACTTTAATGGGATTAAAGTTGAAACTGAGTGGATTTAGGGTAAAGTTTGTTGAAGATTGTGAGTGATTTAAAGGATGTGATAGATTAAAAATTATAATTAAATCAAGAAAGAACAAGATTACCAAGTTGTCTTTTATTTTAAATATGATTAAGAAATATAATTTATAAGTTTGATTTGTTGTAGAGAAAATATTAATATGTATAAATCAAAATAACATATTTTATTAAAAAAATATTTATAAAATAATGTAATAAAAAAATTTATAATTTATAATTACTTTTTAAACCTTATTTTATAACAATTTTCATATTTTCCGTTATTAATTATTTTTGTAAAAATAATTTCAAAAGTCATATTTTTATATCATTTTCATAATTAAGCTTAAAAATAAATTGTCGATATAATTGTAATCTTGATATCACCCACAAACCATTGCATAACAGAGATGATTGAAAAATAGAGAAATTTTCATCTGCCTTTCCCTCTCTCTCCTTCAAGGTTGATTGGAGGGAGAGGGAGATGATGAATTCAAGTGGATTAGAGTGTGAAATTTGTGTTGTGCACTTTAAGTGGATTAAGGGTGAAAGAAGGTGGATTTAGACTAAAGTTTGTGAGTGAGTTGATAGATCTGATAGATTAAAAATTATATTTAAATCAAGAAAAAACAAGAATACCAAATTGACCTTTATTTTAAAAATGATTATAACTTATAATTATATAAGTTTGATTTGTTGTAAAAAAAATATTAATATGTATAAATGAAAATAACGTATTTTATTAAAAAAGTATTTATAAAATAATGTAATAAAAAAATTTATATTTAATAATTACTTTTTAAGCCTTATTTTATAACAATTTTCAATTTTTTGTTATTTTTACGTCATTTTCATAATTAAGTTGAAAAATAAATTTCGGACATAATTGTAATCTTAATATCACCCTCAAACCATGACATAACAAAGATGATTGAAAAATAGAGGAATTTCTCCTTCCTTGCCCTCTCTCTCCCTCAAGGTTGATAGGAGAGAGAGGATGACATCAAGTGGATTATAGTGTGAAGTTTGTGTTGTTCACTTTAATTGAATTTAATTGGATTAAAGGTGAAAATGAGTGGATTTATAGTAAAGTTTGTTGGTATTTGTGAGTAATTTGATGGATTTGATGGATTAAAAATTATATTTAAATCAAGAAAAAACAAGATTACCAAAGTGTCATTTATGTTAAATATGATTAAAAATTATCTTTATATAAGTTTTATTTGTTGTAGAAAAAATATTAATATGTATCAAGGTTCATTGGAGAGAGAGGGCGATGATGAATTCAAGCGGATTGGAGTGTGAAGTTTGTGTTGTGCACTTTAAGTTGATTAAAGGTGAAAGATGGTGGATTTAGAGTAAAGTTTGTTAGGGTTTGTGAGTGATTTGATCGATGTGATAGATTAAAAATTATATTTAAATCAAAGTAAAACAAGATTTCCAAATTTTCCTATATTCTAAAAGTAATTAAAAATTATCATTATATAAGTTTGATTTATCATAGAAAAAATTTTAAAATGTATAAATGAGAGTAACATATTTTAATAAAAAAAATATTTATAAAATAATGTAATAAAAAATTTTATAATTGAAAATTACTCTTTAAACCTTATTTTATAAAATTTTCAAATTTACGTTGTTAATTATTTTTGTAAAAATATTTTCAAATCCATATTTTTACATCATTTTCATAATTAAGCTGAAAAGAAAATTTGAGACATAATTTAATCGTGATATCACCCTCAAACCATGGCATAACAGACATGATTGAAAAGTAGAGGAATTTCTCCCTTCCCTCTCCTCTCTCTATCAAGTTTTATTGGAGAGCAAGGGAGAGGATCACATCAAGTGGATTATAGTGTGAAGTTTGTGTTGTTTACTTTAAGTGGATTTAAGGTGAAAGTGGGTGCATTTAGAATAAAGTTTGTTAAAGTTTATGAGTGAATGGATGGATGTGATAGATTATAAATTATATTAAAATCAAGGAAAATAAGGTTACCAAAATCTTTTTTATTTTAAAATAATTAAAATTTATCATTATATAAGTTTGATTGGTCGTAGAAAAAAATATTAAAATCTATAAATGAAAATAACATATTTTAGTAAAAGAATATTTATAAAATAATGTAATAAAAAAATTTATAATTGATATTTACTTTTTAAACCTTTTTTCATAACAATTTTCAAATTTTCGTTAAAATAATTTCAAAAGCCATATTTTTACATCATTTTCATAATTAAGCTAAAAAATAAATTGTGGACATAATTATAATCTTGATATCACCCTGAAACCATTGCATAACAAAGATTATTGAAAATTGGAGGAATTTCCCTCTTTCTTCCCCTTCTTTCTCCCTCGATGTTGATTGGAGGGAGAGGGTATGGATGAATTCAAGTGGATTAGAGTGTGAAGCTTTCTTGTTCACTTTAAGGGGATTAAAGGTGAAAGTGAGAGAATTTAGAGTAAAGTTTGTTGATATTTGTGAGTGATGTGATGGATTGATAGATTAAAAATTATATTTAATTCAAGAAAAAACAAGATTACCAAATTGTCCTTTATGTTAAATATGATTAAAAATTATGATTATATAAGTTTGATTTGTTGTAGAAAAAATATTAATATGTATAATTGAAATTAACATATTTTATTAAAAAAATATTTATAAAATAATGTAATAAAAATTTTTGTAAGTAATAATTACTTTTTAAACCTTATTTTATAACTATTTATAAATTTTCTTTATTAATTATTTTTGTAAAAATAATTTCAAAGGCCATATTTTTACATCATTTCCATAATTAAGCTGAAAAAAAAAATTGAGACATAATTGTAATGTTGATATCACCGTCAAACGATGGCATAACGGAGATGATTGAAAAGTAGAGAAATTTCTCCCTTCCCTCCCCTCTTTCTCAAGTTTGACTGGTGAGAAAGGGAAAGGATGACATCAAGTTGATTATGGTGTGAAGTTTTAGTTGCTTACTTTAAGTGGATTTAAGGTGAAAGTGGATGGATTTAGAGTAAAGTTTGTTAGGGTTTGTGAGTGATTTGATGGATGTGATAGATGTGATAGATGTGATAGATTAAAAATTATATTTAAATCAAGGAAAAACAAGATTACCACATTTTCCTTTATTCTAAAAGTAATTAAAAATTATCATTGTATAAGTTTGATTTATCATAGAAAAAATATTAAAATGTATAAATGAAATTAATATATTTTAATAAAAAAATATTTATATAATAATGTAAGAAAAAATTTTATAATTGAAAAATACTTTTTAAACCTTATTTTATACAATTTTCAAATTTACGTTGTTAATTATTTTTGTAAAAATATTTTCAAAATCCATATTTTTACATCATTTTCATAATTAAGCTGGAAAAAAAACTGAGACATAATTTAATCTTGATATCACCCTCAAATCATGGCATAACAGAGATGATTGAAAAGAATAGGAATTTCTCCCTTCCATTCCCTCTCTCTATCAAGTTTGATTGGAGAGAAAGGGAGAAGATAACATCAAGTGGATTTAAGCTGAAAGTGGGTGGATTTAGAGTAAAGTTTGTTAAAGTTTGTGAGTGATTTGATAGATGTGATAGATTCAAAATTATATTAAAATCAAGGAAAAATAAGATTACCAAAATGTTCTTTATTTTAAAAATAATTAAAAATTATCATTATATAAGTTTTATTTGTCGTAGAAAAAATAATAAAATGAATAAATGAAAATAACATATTTTAATAAAAAATGATTTATAAAATAATGTAATAAAAAATTTTAAAATTGATAATTACTTTTTAAACCTTATTTTATAACAATTTTCAAATTTTGGTTAAAATAATTTCAAAAGCCATCTTTTTACATCATTTTCATAACTAAGCTAAAAAAATAAATTGTGGATATAATTGTAATCTTTATATCACCCTCAAACCATTGCATAATAGAGATGATTGAAAAATGAATGAATTTCCCACATCATTTCCCTCTCTCTCCCTCGTCGTTGATTGAGGGTAGAGAGATAGGAAGAATTCAAGTCGTTTAGAGTTTGAAGCTTGTCTTTTTCACTTTAAGGTGGTTAAAGGTGAAAGTGAATGGATTTAGAGTAAAGTCTATTGAACTTTGTGAGTGATTTAATGGATGTGATAGATTAAAAATTATATTTAAATCAAGAAAAAACAATATTACCAAATTGTCCTTAATTTTAAATATGACTAAAAATTATCGTCATACAAGTTTCATTTGTTGTAGAAAAAATATTAATATGTATAAATGAAAATAAAATATTTTATTGAAAAAATATTTATAAAATAATGTAATAAAAAATTTTATAATTAATAATTACTTTTTAAATCTTATTTTAGAACAATTTTCAAATTTTCGTTACTAATTATTTTTGTAACAGTAATTTTCAAAACAATATTTTTACATCATTTTCATAATTAAGCTGAAAAATAAATTGCTGACACAATTGTAATCTTTAAATCACCCTCAAACCATGGCATCACAAAGATGATTTAAAAATAAAAGAATTTTCCACTTCCTCCCCTCTCTCTCAAGGATGATTGGAGGGAGAAGGAGAGGATGACATCATGTGTAATATAGTTTAAAGTTTGTGTGGTTCACTTTAAGTGGATTAAAGGTGAAAGTGGGTAGATTTAGAGTAAACTTTGTTAATGTTTGAGTGATTTGATGGATGTGATAGATTAAAAATTGTATTTAAATCAAGGAAAACAAGTTTACCAAATTGTTCTTTATTTTAAACATAATTAAAAATTATCATTATATAAGTTTGATTTGTCGTAGAAAAAATATTTAAATGATATGAAAGTAACATATTTTAATAAAAATATATTTATAAAATAATGTAATAAAAAAACTTCAACTGAACATTACTTTTTAAACCTTATTTAATAACAATTTTCAAATTACGTTCTTTTAACATCATGTTCATAATTTAGCTGAAAAATAAATTGCGGACATAATTGTAATCTTGATATCAACCTGAAACCATTGCATAACATAAGATGATTAAAAAATAGAGGAATTTCCCTCTTCGTTCCCGTCTCTCTCGCTCAACGTTGATTGGAGGGAGAGGACGAATTCAAGTGGATTAGGGTGTGAAGATTGTCTTGTTCACTTTAAGGGGATTAAAGGTGAAAGTGAGTGGATTTAGAGTAAATTTTGTTCAAGTTTGTGAGTGATTTGATGGATGTGATAGATTAAAAAGTATATTTAAATCAAGGAAAAACACGAATACCAAATTGTCCGTTATTTTAAAAATAATTAAAAATTATCATTATATAAGTTTGATTTGTCGTAGAGAAAATATTAAAATGTATAAATCAAAGTAACCTATTTGAATAAAAAAATATTTATAGAATAACGTAATAAAAATTTGATAATTAATAATTACTTTCTAAACCTTATTTTATAAAAAAATTCAAATTTTCGTTATTAATTATTTTTGTAAAAATAATTTCAAAAGCCATATATTTACATCATTTTTGTTATTAAGCTGAAAAACAAATTGCGAACATAATTGTAATCTTGATTTTGCCCATAAACCATTGCATAACATAAGACGATTGTAAAATAGAGGAATTTTCCTCTTCCTCCCCCTCTCTCTCCCTCAACGTTGATTGGAGGGAGAGGGAGAGGATGAATTCAAGTAGATTAGAGTGTGAAACTTCTCTTGTTCACTTTAAGGGGATTAAATGTGAAAGTGATTTGATTTAGATTAAAGTTTGTTGAAGTTTGTGAGTGATTTGATAGATGTGATAGATAAAATATTATATTTAGATAAAAAAAACAAGATTACCAAATTGTCCTTTATTTTAAATATGATTAAAAATTATCATTATATAAGTTTTATTTGTTGTCGAAAAAATATTAATATGTATAAATGAAAATAACATATTTTATTAAAAAATATTTATAAAATAATGTAATAAAAAATTTATAATCAATAATTACTTTTTAAACCTTATTTTAGAACAATTTTCAAATTTTCATTCTCAATTATTTTTTTAAAAATAATTTTAAAAACCATATTTTTATATCATTTTCATAATTTAGTTGAAAAATAAATTGTGGATATAATTGTAATCTTGATATCACCCTCAAACCCTGGCATAACATAGATGATTTAAAAATAGAAGAATTTCCCTCTTCCTTCCCCTCTCTCAAGGTTGATTGGAGGGTGAGGGAGAGGATGACATCAAGTGGATTACCGTATGAAGTTTGTGTTCTCACTAGTGGATTAAAGGTGAAAGTAGGTGGATTTAGAGTAAAGTTTGTTAAAGTTTATAAGTGATTTGTTGGACGTGATAGATTAAAATTTATATTTAAATCATAGAAAAACAAGATTACCATATTGTCCATTATTTTAAAAATAATTTAAAATTATCATTATAGAAATTTGATTTGTCGTAGAAAAAATATTAAAATGTACAAATCAGAGTAACATATTTTAATAAAAAAATATTTATAAAATAACGTAATAAAAATTTAATAATTAATAATTAATTTTTAAACCTTATTTTATAACAATTTTCAAATTTTCGTTATTAATTATTTTTTTAAAAATAATTTGAAAAGCCATATTTTAACGTCATTTTCATAATTAAGTTGAAAAATAAATTGCGGACATAATTGTAATCTTGATATCACCCTCATATCATTGCATAACATAAGATGATTAAAAAAATAGAGGAATTTCCCTCTTCCTTCCCCTCTCTCCCTCAATGTTGATTAGAGGGAGAGGGAGAGGATGAATTCAAGTGCATTACAGTGTGAAGCTTGTCTTGTTCACTTTAAGGGGATTAAAGGTGAAAGTTTTATAATAAAAAATAATAATAAATTGAAAATAGAAAAATAGTTTTTAAATAATCAAAATAGTTTTATAAAATATATTTGAATTTATAA
>Ga0214542_1006257_pt1 | contig 21871 bp, 8 predicted proteins | sample CNSS1metaG_FD_160096 | JGI IMG/M metagenome (GOLD analysis project Ga0214542, IMG submission 160096) | Root nodule microbial communities from cowpea collected in UCLA plant growth center, Los Angeles, California, USA - CNSS1 | ecosystem: Host-associated > Plants > Roots > Nodule | place: USA...
ATTTAGTACCTGAACTATTTCTCTCCAAAATTCCTATTTTGGGACTTAATTTATGAATTAAAATATTCATTATTTACACCCTTGAGGACCTAAATTAAATTACACTTGCATTATTAAACTCAAGAATATTTAATAATAAATTTGATGCAACTAATATAAAATTTGTAAGCGCAAAAATAATATTAAATTCCCCAAAAGTTAATTATTGAATGTGAGCCAAGGTTTGACTCATCATACCTTCCAGGCGGTTTGGAAGCGGCAGTGCCTGGCGGTACGTATCTCCCGCCAGACGTTTTTTTTACTGCAACAGTAATGGTGTTGTTGATTCTATAGGCGTGATCTATGATGCTTTTGGTGATGCTCAAAGGTGGGATTGCTGGTGGTCCTTGAGTTGTGGCTCGAAACGTATTCCTTGAGTTGTGGCTCGGGATAGGGGTTAAGCACGTGGTATTCCTTGAGTTGTGGCTCGGGATGGCGGATGAACACGAGGAACCCTAGAGTTGTGGCTCAGGTTGGTGAGTGTTGTCGGTGTGAGTGTGCTAGTTGTGGCCAGTACGGATGAGTCCAGATAGATTGCCCTCCTCAGTAGTTGGCTGACGAGTTTGGTAGTCTTGGGACGTTGCGAACTATGTTCGCATTTGGGAACTCCACCTGGCGTTATAGTGTATGATCCGTAGCAATGGTACCCGCACGTGCTCTATCGGTTGTAGCCGATAGGTATGGCAGCAAGTCACCTCGAAGTAATCACTAGAAGATGTAAAACACGAATAACCTGGTTGTGGCCAAGTGGTATGAATTAAAAGGGATGGAATTCATTTGGGATGGATGTGTTGCTTATATATAAATGTGTTATATATGTGTGTGCCATTTTATATGTTGTATCTGTTAAGCTCACCCTATCTGCTTGTGATTGGCGATGATCGTGTACGCGGTACACGTGAGCAGATAATGTTGATGCAGGTGGTTGTGGTGGAGCTTAGCTGGGGATAGAGGATAGCTCGGGAATCTTTTATTTTATTTTTTTATGGTTTTGAGATAAGTTGTAAACCCATACGGGTGTTTGCTTAATAACATTCTGGTTTTGAGAATTTATGGATTTGAGTACTCCTTGTTTATTTAATAAAAATTAAATTTCCCACGTTTTGGGAAATGAAGTATTATTAAATGTGACATGTTTATTTATTTTTCTTTATTTTATTAAAATCCATAATATCCTAACGGGATGTTACAAGCAACCTTTGGGAAAGCTTTAGGGCATTGAAATACACTTGTTTTGACTCTGAGATGGTTGAAATATTGTCCAATTAGGCATAACACTCTTAAATCTCACTTTTACATTGTAGGCATAGTGAAATTTGGTTTTGTGAATGCTAACTTGTTCTTTTAGTGGAAGTACAGCCAGAGGGTTAGATTGGAGCTGCTGGATTGGAATTGAGTGCGAGAAGATGTTGCTTTGTGATGTGGAGCTAATGTCATGCAAGACTAAGTTGAAGAAAAGCTTGTGAATGAGGAGTTTGGAGTTTTATGAGCCAGTTGGACATACTCACTTACTGCAGCGGGTCATAAACGTGGAAGCACCACTAAACATGAACAATTGACCTAGAGTAGGCTAGCACAACTGCTGGGAAACTTGCCACCCAAGTTCCAAGTAGAAATTGCAAAGTAGATAGGCACATTTTATGGTAGTTGGTAGTTAATGAAACCTGTACAACTAGTAACAGGTGTTGGTTCGGTTAACTTTGGCGCCAATTCACATTCGAAAGACACACACCAGAATTCACACACCATTCACCATCATTCCTCTCCTCCATCACAATACCAATTCCTATTCTCCACCACACCACACGTTGCTGCTCTGGGACACTTCTCTGCATCATTTTTTTGCACTTTTCTACCACAATTCTTTATTGTTTTGAGTTGTATTGTAAGTCATACCTTCATTATATTAATTCCAGTTGTTGTAAACATCTTTTAAGCTATGATTTTCTTGTTTTCTGTTTGTTTCTATCAATTAATGACCATGATTTCCATCATTCATGGTTGAAGTGAGTTGATGATACAACTTGGAGTGATTAAGTGATGTTGATCTACAACAACACTGGTTTCAACTTGGAAACGAGTTAAATTTGTAGAGGATGCACAATAATCCTACTTAGATATCCAAGGTTGTTTGACTAAGATCAACCATAAATAAATCACTGAATTGAATCATGATTCTCATTTCTGCTACGTTCAACCATTGTTCCACTCACTTGTGATTTTCGTTTTCGATTAATTTGCGTTTCTTGTGTTCGATTCTAATTTGCATCTTCATCGTGAGCTCACATGCATGGTTTCTGCACCATTTCCGCATCCAATTCATCGTTCATTATATTCAATTTTACAATTGTTCATAAGTTCGTTAAAACCATTAATTAGGGTTCATCATTTAGGATCTCGAGTTTTACTTATCATTTTTTAGTGATTCTTGTTCCTGTGTTCAATAGAGATCATACCTAAATATTTTGCATCATTACATTTTTTATTCATGCAATAGATTTTGAGTTCGAACACTACCATGTATCTACACACATGAGGTGCTCTCAGGATTTTTCCAGACTTTCATTTTTTGCATATTTGCATTCTCGACTTGTTTTGTTGATCCAATTAGGTTTCATTAGGTATCGTAAGTGTTCTGTAATCTTAATTCGATTTTTGGATCATGACATTGCATATTCACACATCTATGGCCTTGGTTAGTCTTAGCATTTTGTCAAACATCTTAGATGCATCAGATTGCATTTAGGCAATTCATCAAATAATCTGCATTTTTGCATGTGCATAGTCTTTTAAGGTTGTCTTAGTTTTAATTCAAAAATATTTTGATAGATTTCCTCTTTTCCACAAGATAAGTTTACTAAGTCAATCATTATCATTTGCATATCCTTCAAATTGATCCTTGGTTGATCATTATGCTATATTAGTTAGTATTACTAGAAAATCAAGTTTGATTGAATCTCTAGGTGACAAAAGTTTTATCAAACTTGGTTGGGCCTCTTCACTAGAATCACTTCCAATTTGGTATGATGGAGCTTGAGACATGCTTAGGGTTTTCAAAAATATGAAATGCACAAACAAACTTGTATTTCAAAAAGAAATTCCTTAAGAGAGTTAAAGAGGAAAAAGGATCGTAAGTTCACTTCCTAGAAAAGCATGTGAATCACAAAGGATTACTTAATAATCAAGCCTTTCCTAACCCAAGTTACATCAAGACCTCTTGCATCAAACTTTTAAAATGGAATTAGGTTTGGTACACAAGTGAACACATACTAAACTATAAGCAAAAAGAAAGCAAATAAAGAAAGCAAGCTAATTTAACTATACAACTTAATGGTAAAGTTAGAAGGCACTTAGAACCTTCAAGCCTTTACCAACTAAAAATGATTTTAAATATGGTTTATAGGTTCAAGTTAGGAGATGGGATTGAGAACCAAAGACTCTCCCAAGACACCTAACATGTCCATGAGGTAAAAACAAGGCAATTTTACAACTCAAAAATTGTAATACAATTAAATGGTGCTTGTTCCTTTCCAAGATGTTTCACTCCTCCTCTTTGTATCTCCTCCTCAAGGTTTCTAGGTCCAGATAGGTCTCCACTCCCTCAAGATGCTATCTCAAGGGTCAATTTTCCTCCAAAGAGAACTTCTACAATAAAATCAAGCCAAAACCGAGAAGAAACCCAAGGAAAAAGCAAACAAAGGTAATGAAAACAAGGATTCACAAAAGGAGTTTACACTTGGACAAAATCACGATCATCAAGGAAAGACAAGCAAGAAAAAAAAGCTAAGAACAAAGGTTAAGTGCTCAAAAGGAAGGCACTAGAATGGGTGCAAAAAATAAAAAATAACTAGAGTATAAAAGAGTGTTTCTTGTCTACACAAGCAATGAGCTAATGGTGCACTATGGACACTCTTTTAGCCTCAAATCCAAGACATGTAGCTATTGTTTAGACCAATAATCAATACAAAAATAGTGAGCAAAACTACATCAAAAGTTCACACAAAGCAAGCTAGTGGTAGTGTTCATAAGCACATGATTTTCAACATTTTTCTTGGCTCTTTTGGTATTCTAGACACCATGGATGGATTTAAAATAAAAGTGACCTAACAATACAAGATATAATCAAATGGTAAAATGAAGAATTACTCAAGAAAATAAAAATCACAAACACTTTTAGATATGGAAAGCTAATGGTAAAAATTGAATGGTTCAAAGGAAAGAACAAAAACTAGAACCATGAAAAAGCACAAAAGTAACGTGAAAATGGAGACAATAAAAAACAACTCATGGACAACAAATAAAAGCAATAAGATAGGTAAAGACCAAGAAACTTAACTCTTGTAAGACCACATCTTTGATACCAAATGATAAACTCCTTCTCAAGCTAAGTTAGGCCCAAGCATGAAGATGAGGGAGGCTATGAAGTGATTATTGGCAGAAGCAATGGGGGATGGACATCGAAGCTAGCTGGAAGGACACTAAAGTTGTCTCAGTTTAGTGGTTTGGATGGTGTGGTAGTGGTGTTTGATGGTTCTCTTGAGAGCTTTGGCCAATTCTAAAAAAGGTGCCTAGAGGAGACCACACGGGATGCTCTAACCTTGACTAATAAGACAAGTATGATGGCTCAAAATAATTTGGCAGCATAACATTACATATGTTGAATTGAAAATACATGGGGGAGACATATCTATTAATAGAAGAATGTGTCTCCGAAATTTCTAGACACAAACCCCTAAAAATCCCTTCTTGGCCACCAAAGGTATAGCGGTACAAGTCTAGACATCATCTCCATTGAGAGGAGGACATATGGCCACTAACTTGTAGAAAAGCTCTCCAGTCCTAAAATGTCATGTGGTCACTAATTTGCAAAAGGTTTTCCCACTAGAAATATGACACATGGCCACTACCTATTAAAAATACTCTCCATTATGGGCATGCCACATGGCCATAACTCCCCATGTGGGACTTCCTCCACCTAGGCAACCAAGCTATGTTAAAAACCTTAACTTCTCGTGGTTAACTAATTTAGGCGCAAATTACTTGGGTCAACTATAAACGTTGACTTTTGTTGTCCCAAGTTGACCAAAAACCCTATATTATTTGGCCTATGATACAAGGCCTAAAAAGAAAATCTTACAATACTTGACCCTTAATAAAAAGTCTAAAATATTTCTACACTACTAAAGATGCTCCAAAATGGCCTAACAGAAAGAGTTTTGATTCATCTTGCATAGATGACTCTAGCTCTTCTTGAATATGCTTAGTCATGGCCAAGGGTATGTCATGAATAACTTACAATCAAATTTAGAAAGAGAGTGTGTGGAAACTTACCGGTACTTAAACTTAGGCAGACATCTAATGAAGGCTTTGAACTCATTGAACCCTTTGGTGGGAAGCAAAGGGGACTTGGATCTATAGGATTGGAGAATCTATCAGTTTCACAAAAAAAGAAACCATATTTTGAAATTTGGAGCTGCAATTCGTTGTCGTCACACAACCATCGCCACCGCAAAGCTACCATCGGGGATAGAACTACCTCTGGAAGCAATGTGCCACACGCCACAAACCATTGCCACTATCCCGCACCATTGTCACACAATCACTGTCCTCATACAGACACCGCACAACAAAGCCAACGTCAGAAACGAAATTGCCTCTGAAAAGAATGCACCACAAGTGCAAACCCTCATCTATGTCTCGCGCCACTACCGCACATGCGCCGCTGTGTCACACCATGCAAAAACCACAACCAGAGATGGAACTATCTCTAAGAAAAATGAATACAACATGCCACAAACCCTTACCTCTGTCCATGTCCCTATGTGATTCACATTTGACTTCATTTATCACTTTCTTTTATTTCTTTACTTACATTACATTTTCTGATTCACTCACAAACAACTTGCCACGTTAAAAAATTGCTGATTCATTTTCATTTGAAAATAATTATATTTTCCACCTATAGATGTCGCACATGTGTTTGCCACGTGGGAGTGCAAGTTGGAGTAGTCAACATTAAGTATTGTTTTATACTATGTCACGTCTCGTTAATTGCAATAACAATTTCATTGTTAACACATTTCTTGTTGTTCATTGGGACAATGTTATACTCCTATGATGGCAATTCTATAAAAACAATAAATCATTGTTCAATTTACACAAGAATGTTTATAAAATAAATTAGAATTTAAAAAAGTGATTTTATTCTGCCACAATCATTACATTATTTAATGTCTAAATCGGATATAGTTTTAACCATTATAAGAAAAAAAAATATTGTTTACATCTATTGATGTTCAAATTGATGTAAAGAAAAATTCTACCTCTATCGTTGTTTCAATTTAAACTAGTATCTCTTTCTACTACATTTGTATATACATATGCATCTTAATTGGATGCAAAAATTCTCTTTAGTAACTTCAAATTAACGAACAAGATGGTATAAATGAAAAAAAAAAAACAAGATAATAAACTAAAAGTCAAATAACAAGATATTTCATTCCAACCAACATCTCTCAAGCTAAGTAATTGATATAAATGCATTATGTAACCGTCAATATATTATATATAGTATTGTTTTACAAAAGAATTTCAATTGAACTTTATTTTGTAACCTACATCGTTAAGGTACCGTAAGTCAGAGAACCCGTGCAATCTGTGATTCATCTAACGTGGGGTTGGAATTCAATGTATTAATTACTCGTGCATCACCATCATGTTGGGGAGGGATACACAAAGATACAATCTGAACGTCACTTTGTTGTGCACAAATATCGTCATTGTTGTTCGAAGAAGTATTAGGATCAACTAATTCTTGGAAATATTCACGAGGTCCCCATCCTATAAAAGAAATTGTCACAAAAACGTAAAAATATTAGGAGGTTGTGAAAAGAAAAAGTTTTACTTCAAAATCTACAAAAGAACAATAGACAATGATTATAAAGTTTAACGAGCTACAGAAGATAGTTAGAAGATTCTAAGGAGAAGCACAAAATTTATATGTAGTTCTTAAGTTCGCTCTTCATCATACTCACAACTTCACGAAGGCTAGTGAAGTTGATACAAACTTTGCAATAAAATTGAAAGAATTGTTTAACCAAAATGAATATTCTTGGGTCTTTCAAGAAAGATCAGCTAGAAGACTTAACATCAATGAGACATGAGCTTAACCTACATATAAGGGATTGACACTACTCTTAATCCAACATCTTAAGACGGTGAATTTATGGGTCCTCATCCTTGTATGGTACTCAACTTTCTCATTTTTACTTAATATGAAACTTAGATTTACATTTGTATTTCCAAGGAACATGATCATTAACACATACTTGGTAAAACACGTCATGTTATTGCATGTTTCCATTTTCTATATTTTGTTTCATAATTTTTTGTATAAATATATATATATATATATATATATATAATTATCTTGTGTGATTTTATTTATTATACAAAAATAAAATAACTAAATACATAGTTTATTATGCATTATATTTATTTTGAAGTCGCGTTATAAATAAAAGTTTGATTATATAAAATCAAACATTTACACGTTGGTAAATTGTCTTTTAATATCTGGAGTTAATTTCCACTATTAATTAATTTAATTTTTTTCTTTACTACGTTTTAATTTATTTTATTTTATATTTTGTATTAGTAATTTTCATTATGAATTTTTATTATAATTTAAAAATATTATTAAGAGTAAAATAAAAAAATAATTTATTTATAACTATAACTATATATAAAGAAGATACATATTTTTGGTGTCTTTTTTTTTTAATTTTACCAACTCAATTATTATTTTTTAAATTTAAATAATTATTTATAAAAAAAATTGTTTTATTCTTAAATTCAAATAAAAGAATTATTTTTCTCTTATCAAATTTTCAAAATTTAAATAATTACTGATAGTAAAAAACTTATTTACACAATATTACTTATATTTTTTTATTTCATAGCACTAGGCTCATAATTAAGGTGAAAGCAACGACCTGCAAGCAACAATTTTATATTTTGGTGTGCCTATGTACAAAGAACGTGGGGCAATAGGTGGAAATATGGTGGGTTTAGTTAATCCTTTACTCATCTGTTTCCTCAGTTTTATGTCCTTCCATAAACATGCTTTATTAGCTGCAAATATTGTTTTCACTATCTGTTTCATTGTTACCGTTAAATTACAAGTTGAGCTGTTTGACTTTTGCTATTATGCACATTTGGGTTTTTTTTATTTCGGATCCTTTTGACTATAAATTAGTAAAATAGGGTTCGTTGAAAATTTTGTTGTAAAATTGGATTAAATCGTTGAGAAGACGACTTTAAAGGTGAAATCGGCCTCCACCTTGCCAGTTTTTTATTTTTTTCTTTTTTGTAAAAAGTAAAGTCGTCGTAATAGGGGATGATTTTTGTTATTGTGAACAATGAAGTCGTCGTCTACTTCACTTTTAGGTTTTTTTTTTAAACTTGCAGATTTATATTTTTCAGTTTCTTTAACCTTGCAGTTTTGTTTTTTTTTTACAAAATTTTGTTAACAGTAGAAATTATATTTCTTTTTTCTTTTGTAATTGTTTTTTATTGGTACAATAAATTAATTTAATAAAATATATTAGATAATAAAAATTACATAATAAAAATGACATAATAAAAATTGCATAATAAAAATGTTTTTTTTTATCATTTATTGTTCCAATAAAAAAAACTTAAAAGTGAAGTCGTCATATATGACGACAACTTCACTGTTCACATAAAAAACCGAATTTCTATACGACGACTTTGTTTTTTGAAAAAGAAAAAGAAAGAAACCGACTGGATGGAGGACGACTTCATCTTTGATGTCGTCCTCCACCCTAACGACTTGATCCCTGTTTCGGAAAAAAAATTACACAGACTATTTTTTACAAAATCAAGTTAAAATGGATTCCAAATAAATAAATAAAAAAAGCCGCACATTTGTTATGGCAACATAGCCTTAGTCCCTTCTTACTTAGAAACATGGTGCAGTGTTTATGCAATAAACTATATGTTAGGATAAACTTAAATTAGGAGTTATTGAGCAGACGTTATGAGTGGTTACATTTGTGATGTTTTAGGAGAGGAAAGGTCAAAAGTTTTATGTGTTATGTTTTGGATGTTAATGGTGATTAGTGTTATGTTTTTATAATAATTGGAGACATTATGGCTTGCAGATGAAAAGTCAAATGTAAGTCCTATAAATTGTAGTGTCTTGCTCATATGAAATACACAAGTGAAATAAATCATATTTTCATAGATAGAGTGCCTTTGCTAACAAAGTGGTATCAAGAGCCAGTTAGCCAGAGTGTCTGAGAGTGAAAAAAGTGTGAGTGATGGCCAATAATATGTTCTTACCCCAGCTGACACAAAAATCCAACTACGGTAAGTGGAGCATGTAGATGAAGACCTACCTCGGATCCCAAGACGTGTGGGATGTAGTTCAAGGTGGCTTCGAAGAGCCAGAGGATTTTGATGAACAAACAGTTGCCCAGATTGCTACGTTGAAAAAAAAACACGAGTCAAAGATAGGAAAGCTATGTATGCATTGTACCGAGTTGTGGACGATGCAGGCCTTAAGAAGTTAGCAAACGCTATAACTTCAAAAGAGGCGTGGGAGATATTGGAGAAAACATATAAGGGAGATGACCGTGTGAAACAGGTTCGTCTTCAAGCTCTCAGAGGAGAGTTTGAGAGGTTGCTGATGAAGGAGAACGAAGGGGTAACCGAGTTCATATCTCGGGTGGAGACTGTGGCAAACCAACTTGGCAAGAATGGGGAGTCGTTGCTTGCAAACCGAGTTGTGGAGAAAATTTTAAGGTCAATGACAATTGACTTCGACAACATTGTGTGTGCTATAGAGGAATCTAAAGACCTCTCAAAGCTCACGATGGAGGAGCTTGCTGGGTCTCTAGAAGCCTATGAACAAAGAAGAAGAAAGACGAAGGAGGACTACCTTGGCCAAGCTCTCCAAGCAAGGACAACTTTCAAGGAGAAAAAGGCGTTTGAAACTCAGAACACTCGGGGCAAAGGAGGAAGAGATCACGGGAGTCAAAACCGAGGTCCTGGAGGCAGAGGTCGAGGACGTAGTGGTCAAGGTCGAGATGATTACGAAGACGACGCTCCCAGCTAGCAAAATTGGCGAGGCCGAGGTCGAGGTGGAGGCCGAAGAGGTCGATCAGGCAACAATGGTGAGTGCTACAAGTGCGGCAAGCCTGGTCACTATGCAAATGAGTGTAAATCGGTCAAGTGTTATAATTTTGGTAAGACCGGTCATTTTGCAAAGGATTGTCGATCCCAAAATAGGAGAAATGAATCAACCAATCTTCTTACAGAAGAGGTTGAAGAACAAGCTGAAATATTGTTGATGGTTAGTAGCGAAGCGAGCTCGGCACATGATATGAAGAATTTGGCTAGGGAGGAAACTGATGAGGATGAGATGTTGTTGACAAGAAGCTTGGATATCGAGCTTGGTCCGAACTCTAGCACAAACACTAAGTTTGGTTTGCGAGTCCAAAACAACTCGATCTGGTATCTAGACACTGGAGCTAGTAACCATATGTGCAGAGATGAAAATATGTTTGATGAGCTCTCCAAAAATGAAGTTGGACATGTGTCATTTGGAGACGCTTCCAAGGTGATGGTAAAAGGATGAGGTACGATATGTTTTTCTCAAAAGAATGGACGAATTGGGACAATTCGGGATGTGTACTACGTACCCGACCTCAAAACCAACATATTGAGTATGGGGCAGTTAATGGAAAAGGGGTACTCAGTCATCATGAAAGATCGAGTGCTGGAGTTGAGGGATAAACTCGGATACCTTATTACCCGAGTAGAAATGAAACAAAACAAAATGTATAAACTGGAGCTGAGGTGTTTGAAACTCGACGTCGAGGATGAAGTAATGAAGTGGCATTTTCGATTCGGCCATTTGCACTTTGGAGGGTTGACCGAGCTAGTACAGAAAGAAATGGTGCGTGGATTGCCAAACATAGAATTTAAGAAGAATTTCTGTGAAGATTGTGTACTCGGCAAGCACCAGAGAGCCTCGTTTCCAAAGACAATTGAGTATCAGGTGAAGGAACAACTCGGTCTGGTGCATACAGATGTTTGTGGACCAATTACTCTTGTATCTTTCAGTGGTAAGAGGTATTTCTTAACATTTATTGATGATTTCTCTCGAAAGACATGGGTTTATTTTTTGAAGGAGAAATCTGAAGTATTTGGAGTGTTTAAGAAATTTAAAGTATTGATTGAAAATGAAACGAGCACAAAAATTAAAGTTGTTCGGTCAGATAGAGGAGGTGAATACACATCAGCCAAGTTCATGAGGTACTATGAGGAGCTCGGCATTAGAAGATTTTTGATGGCTTCATACTCACCACAACAAAATGGAGTTGTTGAAAGGAAGAATCAGACAATTCTCAAAATGGTTCGAGCAATGTTGAAAGGTAAGAATATGTCAAAAGAATTTTGGGCTGAAGCAGTGCAGTGTGCAGTATATGTGCAGAACAGGTGTCCTCATGCAAAGCTCAATGGAGAGACACCACATGAAGCATGGAGTGGAAAGAAACCATGTGTATCTCACTTGAAGGTATTTGGTAGTGTAGCATATGCTCATGTTCCAGCGCAACAAAGAACCAAGCTCGAGGACAAGAGTAAGAAACTTGTTTTTATTGGATATGATGAAAAAACAAAGGGCTATAAATTGTTTAATCCAGTAACAAACAAAGTTCTTATGATTCGAGATGTTGTAATAGATGAGGAGAACAAATGGAACAACTCGACAGTGACAGTTAAGAGCATAACAACGACAAGTGGGAGCTCGGAAACTACCTTTGGAAGCTCGGCAAGTGAAAGAAGAAATTTGGACAATGTATCAACAAGATAACAGGAGGTCTCTGACGAGGAAGAAGAACCATTGCAGCCCAGAACTCAGAGCCTACAAGACATATATAATACAACTAACGAGGTACATGTTGTATGTCTTTTGGCAGAATCGAAAGATGTTAGATTTGAAGAAGCCGTGGTGGATGAGAAATGGAAGAAGGCAATGGATGAGGAGATTGCTGCTATAGAACGTAACAACATGTGGGAACTATCTGAGTTACCACAAGGAGCTCGGCCTATTGGAGTAAAGTGGGTTTTCAAGAAGAAAATGAACGCACAAGGTGAGATAGAGTGATATAAAGCTCGATTGGTGGCAAAAGGCTATAGACAGAGAGAAGGAGTTGACTATGCCGAGGTGTTTGCACTTGTTACTAGGATGGAGACTGTTCGTCTACTAATTTCTGTAGCAGCTTAGAACAAATTGTCCGTTTTCCAAATGGACGTAAAATTAGATTTTCTGAATGGTGTGTTAAAGGAAGAGGTCTACATTGAGCAACCACTCGGCTACATGAGGAGAGGTGAAGAAAAGAAGGTGTTGAGGTTGAAGAAGGCTCTTTATGGCCTGAAACAAGCTCCAAGGGCGTGGAATGACCGAATCCACACTTATTTCGTGGAAAATAAATATGAACAATGCCTGGTTGAACACGCACTATATATAAAGAAGCATGGAGGTAGGATAATGTTTATAGCTCTTTATGTTGATGACCTTGTATTCATGGGTAATGATGCAGAATTAATCAAGAAGTTCAAAAGAACCATGGAGAAAGAGTTTGAAATGACGGACTTGGGACACATGAGATACTTTCTCGGGCTGGAAGTCAAACAACTTGAGACAGGCATCTTTGTGTCTCAAGAAAGGTATGTCGAGGACATTTTGAGTAAATTCAAGATGGCAAGGTGTAGCCCGGTTTCAACCCCAATGGAACCAGGTACAAAACTTTCAAAGTTTGATGGAGGAGATCATGTAGATGCCAACAAATACAAAAGCTTGGTTGGAAGTCTTCGTTACTTGACGAGTACAAGGCCGGATTTGTTACTAAGCGTTGGTATAGTAAATCGATACATGGAGGAGCCGACCTACACACATTGGAGAGCACTGAAAAGAATATTGAGGTATGTGCGGGGAACAATATCACTCGGATTATACTACACTAGGTCGGACGATTACCGATTAGTAGGGTACTTAGACAGTGATTGGTGCGGAGATGTACATGACCGGAAAAGCACATCTGGGTATGTATTCTTCATGAGCAACACGACGTTTACCTGGCTCTCAAAGAAGCAACCTATAGTGACATTGTCTACATGCGAAGCTGAGTACGTTGCAGCATCATTGAGTGTATGTCATGCAATATGGCTTAGAAATCTTCTAAGCAAACTGGAGATGAAACAAAAAGGAGGGATTGTAATTTGAGTAGATAACAAGTTGGCTATTGAGTTGGCAAAGAATCCGGTCAACCATGGAAGGAGTAAGCACATTGATGTGAAATTTCATTCCATCCGAGAATAGGTAAAGGAAGGTAATGTAGAGATGGTGCACGTGGGAAGCAGAGATCAAATTATGGACTTATTTACAAAGCCATTGCCAACTGTGTTGTTCAATAACTATAAAAATCTAATCAGAATGAAAGATGGAAGAAGTATTTAAGTTTACGGGGGAATTTTGTTAGGATAAACTTAAATTAGGAGTTATTGAGCAGACTTTATGAGTGGTTACATTTGTGATGTTTTAGGAGAGGAAAGGTCAAAAGTTTTATGTGTTATGTTTTGGATGTTAATGATGATTAGTGTTATGTTTTTATAATAATTAGAGACATTATGGCTTACAGATGAAAAGTCAAATGTAAGTCCTATAAATTGTAGTGTCTTGTTCATATGAAATACACAAGTGAAATAAATCATATTTTCAGAGATAGAGTGCCTTTGCTAACACTATAAACTATATGTTTTAAGTGTATTGTTGCTATTGGTTGGGCAGAGCTGGGTGTGAACAAATGTAGCTTTTGGATTATTTTAAGCTGAGTTGTAGGTACTACTAAATTGAAGAAAATTGAACCGATTGTAACAGTGGGAAAAGTAGCCAAAACAGATAGGAAGAAACTAAATGTACTCACGCAAACTTGGAACACATATATGTTATGCACACTGTTTTAAAGAAGGATACAATGATACAGCAAACAACTCAACTAATGGAGGGAGCCATTAATTTTATTGTATATTAAGTTTTAAAGCAACCATACGCAGACCGCGTGGTCTGGAGCTCTTCTTATTAGTTGCTACAGATGACATTTTAACAGTGAACATCATTGCCCAAGTAATCCAAAGGAAGCAAGTTCAAGTGTTTGAGTGAAATACAAAGGATACAACAAATGAGTGTTTTTGAGGCTGGGCCGATTGTAAAGGAAGGAAGAAAGAATGTCATGAGATATGCAATGTGTGCAAATGATAACATCATAATTGAAGTTAGAGGGTTAGCAGCGATAAGATACAAGCTTGAAGGACACCTTCGGTTAGATTAGAAGAGGTCCCGTAACATGTATGTTTTAAGGAAAAATGACATTTGACACCACCTTCGTTTTTAAAATACATTTGCCGCTGATTTTAATAATAAAATATCATATTAACATAATAAAAAGTAGATATACATAAGTAAGAGAAAATTTACATGGCCAAATTATCGCTATCCATTTTTTAATTAGAAATATACTTTAGACATTCGATAGTAGGTAGAATAATATATCTAATAATTATCAAATTTCGTTAAGATAGACTCTAACCTATAGTTCTGATATTATGTTAAGAAATGAACTTTAAACTAAACCTTAAACTGGTTTGTAAGATGAGATTCTACACCCACTAATATATTTTAATTTGACCTATCTTTAATCGATGTAAAACTTCTCACAAACACCGAGAAAAAACACTTCTTAACCCACAATACAATAAAAACATATAATAAAAGTTTGGAAGAACAAATTCATGGACATACCGTCTTTATCATATGGAGGTGGAAAGAATTGCAAGTAACAAAAGGAAGCGATTGTCAAACCTGCAAAAAATCTCGTATAAAAATGTCTGGAGAAAGGTATATTTATGTTATAAATCATTAAAGAAAATCCAGTCTTCAACATACCTATAAGCCCTCCGGCACAAACATCTTGCCAATGATGCCAATAATCATCAACACGAGAGACAGCAATCATAGATGCCACGAGAAGGGGAAAAAACACTATACAAAGTTTTGCAACATGACCCCTACGGTCAAACACCTTAATTTTTCCAGATAGATACCATGCAAGAAAACCAAGACCAGCGAAGGACCCTGTATACCAATAATTTCATTTTTCTTTTAGTATATATTATTATAAAAGGAGAGCAAACTATATAAATAGGTCTATTTAGCACACCTTAAATGCTCAATGATAATTTCCAGCAATGTAATTCCTATTATATTTATTTACATAGAAAAACTTTATCCTTGACAACATAGACTTGTAAATGGAACTCAGTTTTTAATATCATTTAATTATCGGTTCTTCAAAAAAATATATCATACCATGATAGAGTGAACTTTGATCAATGAATATGCAATTCTAACTTCAACTTTGAACCCTGTTTCTTCTAAAACACGGTATGCTTTTTGAAATGAAGCTTAAGATTATCAATTTATCACCTATGCTGACTTAAAGAAGCAATAAGACCACTGTTTCGAATGAAATGTAGAACATGGAGGAGGATGTCCCATAGAGACCCGGTTAGGACTGTGGGAAGGAAAGAGTCAGATGCAACAGTTACAATACTAATTAGTTAGTCAGGGGATTAACAATTTGTAACTCCCTCTTTTCCATTGTCCTAACAGAACCCGAGGTTATTCTTAGTACTTACAAGAGGTATGTCCACTCGGAAAACTTTTGTGCCCTTCTCTAATAACAGCCTTGTCTCCCGTACATCTGACATCTGTTGTTACTGGATCAAACACCTGAACATATCATGAATCAATAACATGTTTCGTGAGCATACCACTAAGTAAAACCAACTACGAATCACATGGTAAAGGTATTAATTAAGAAATTCTGTTTATAAAATTGAGAACACACCCCTTTCCCATCAGGGAAACAACGCCAGAAGAAGTCTGGGCGTGGCCTTCCCACACCATCTTTGATAGCATCGGTTATCACCGCAGTAATGAGTACAGAGAATAAAAGGCCTGAATAGCAATTGGCAATGCATAGGATAGGTTATAACAGAGTAATGTTCAAATAAGGACAGGAATAGATTTCTGAAGGTGAGAAAGGTACCCAGAATAGCATGGTGGAAGTCATAAACATCCTTTCGGAAGAAATAGTAAACAAGAATGAGAGCTATTGGCAACACTATTGCTACTATCTGTCAATTTTAAATTTGAAATTCCAGAATTCATATCTTGAATGTCCATTAAGGACAATTTTGACAAGGATGCATAGTTCTTAGAAGTGAAAACGTACTGGTACAGCCCAAAAGGGTATAGTATTGTCTTTCAATGGGTATCTCAGGTCGGTCATCATCCCCTGTCCAACAAAACGGTGAAATGGCTCTATCGCATTCAAGATAGCATCAATGATAGCAAGAAGCAAAAGAATCAACCAGTCCTGCATATGTGTCCTTGCAACTTTAGCACCATGTGATCTAATCGTACGTCTGTTTAACTGATCTTCTGGCATTTTTCTGAAGCACATGAAAAAAATAGAATCATTGAAAATCAAAAACACAGAACAAATTAGAGAAATACAATGCCAGATAAAAAAAAAGGTGGAACATAAATAATTTTCAAAGTGTTCCGGGACATAGTGAATACAATGGCAATATGAAAGTAACTTCCAAATTTCAATTTTATGAGTTTCAGTGTTTTAGATAATACTCTCTCTGTCCCTTGCTCATGCCTGAAAAATATGTAATGCAATGATGTTAATTGTCGTTGCCATTTTAAGTCCAGAATCTCATTACAGATACGATTTGATCTTCTATACAACTATACATACCTTCAGCCAAAAAATTCACAGCCCGCATATGCAAAATTCAACTGAGTTTTCCACACATTATAGTAAGACTCACCGGTAGAAAACCAAAATTCTCAGATCAGATACATGAACTCCGAGAAAAGAACTATCAGTTAAATTACATATTGGAATTTTGGAATTTTGACAAAGAATGTGAATCATTTGCAAGTGTATCATTTTCCACACCTTTGTGAACAGGAATCTAGTGTACGAAGTTACTTGGAGACTTTGGAATTATACAGTTAGAAATTGCATGAGCATAAAGAGCGATGCTACTAATTAAAAGGAAGAAGAAAACGAGGGAGGAACTCACCTGCAAAAGGTTCGGTGTAACAGAATTTAGAGGAAGAGTGTCTGAGTGGGAGAGAGAATGAGGAATTTAAAAGAAGGAAAGGAAGTGTATGTTTAATGCCTCCAGGCTTACGTGGAAAGTGACAAAAGGGGAAAGCCTCCTAAATGGAGAATGAAAATGACGCTTTTGTTTTTTATATATACATACACCGAAGAACACACAAACACTTCTATACTTTTTAGTTACATTATTATTTCACTTTATTAACTTAAAATTTAATATTCATATTAATTCTATTTTTATAATTTATAATTTAGTTAAATAAAAAAAAATTATTTGATATGTAATTCATAATTTGAATTAAAGTAGTAATAAAAAAGCAGCACATATTACCGATTATATTCGTATGAAAATGAAAGAAAGAAAAAAGTAATTGTAGTAAGAAAGAGTGGTGCGTGCAATTATTTTGATTATTTTGAGTATATGGGTAGTTTATCTCCTCTTTTTTTGTTGTTGCATATATAAATAGTTTTGAGATTTAATTATGTGACCATCATTATGTTATAAATATTTGATGTATAACTCATGATTTGAATGACAATAATGTTATAGACACAACACAACATAGAATTTATATTTTCATAAAAAAGTATATATATATATATATATATATATATATATATATATATATATATATATATATATATATATATATATAATTACATGAAGTAATAGTAATGTGTGTAGTTCTTTTTATTGATGTGGTAATTTACCTTACTATCATTTTTATTGGGTGTTGCGTAAATAAGAGAAAGTTCAGATTCAAAATGCTACAAATTTAAAGTATATAATCAAAAGTAAAATATAAATATGTAATCTTCTATATCTATATTTCTATATAAAAGATTTGTTTTCATAACTATTTTCATGTGTTTTATTCTTAGATAATTAATTTAATTTAAAATACACAACTAAATTTAAATAAACAATGATTTACAAAAATAAAATAATTATTTTCATTTAAAAAATAGTAAATTTAAATGAATGATCATTTAAAAGATAGAAATATAATTATTTTTACTTAAAATAAGATCACTTAAAATTTAAAATTGGAAAAAATTTGTGTACAAGAGAAATCATTATATATATATATATATATATATATATATATATATATATATAAGTTTTTTTTTTTATATAAAAAAAATATTTTTTATAATATAAAAAAAAAAAAAATATATATATATATATATATAAATAGATTAATTTAAGATTACGTATCAAAATATATTATTTGTCTAACGTAAAAGCATTAACATTTAACCAAAAATCATAATCTTAAAATTTTCTCTGATACAAAGACAATGGAAGTTACCATTTCTATAATATAAAGCGCATAATTTATCTGTGAGAAAAAAAAAAGCAACACTTTTCATACACATATTCAACAAATAAGAAAGAGAAAAAAAAAGTCTAAATGTTATTTTGGTCTATTTTCATAGAGTTTATTCAAATAGTACTTTTTTTCATGTTCAATCAAGTCTTAATTTTCGTTATTTTTGTTCAATTTTTGTAACAATGTTTAAATCGATAATGGTATGTGAATTGTGTATGTCACATGTTAGTTTATGATTTTTTGCTTTTCTTCTTAATTTTTTTTTAAAAGTTTTTAAATTTGTTTAATTTTTTTTCTTAATTTTAAAAAAGTGTTCATGTATCAAGTCAACATTGTGTCATGTGGTAGTATTAGTGTCACGTGTCAATGTTAGTGTCACGTGTCAATGCAACGTGTTAGTGTCGTGTATAAAATTCAATCCTATTGATGCTAGAGATTGACCTTGGGATTTGTTAATTATCATGGCATATGATAGGATAACTGAGAAATTGTCTTCTAATAAGCTTAAAAGGCTATGGGGACTGTGATGGTGACATAGACATTTGAGGTATATATACCTCATTACCACTTTTATTTCATGTAATTACCTTTGCTCCAATAACATGTCCTAGTCTACTCACAGCTAATTTACTGCCATTACATAATCCCTCAACCTAATTCAAGTTTCTCAAAAGCATAATCGTTGCCCCAATCTTGAGTTTAATAATATGATTTGGCAGTCCTGATGTATTCAAAGTATTTAGAAATTCTAGGGTAATTTAATCGTATACATCAACCATCATTTCTTCAATATTGGCAATGTTGTCACAATTGATATATTACTTATGTTAGCTTATAACAATACATTGAGCGTGCATTAAATATTATATTATGCACATCTTTAAACATACTACACCAAATCATGATGTTACTATCAAGAGTATACCTAGTGTTAAGGACAAAACATATTCATTAATTTCGTTAACAATTTCTATTCTGTTCGCCAAAATTGCTCTAGATTGCAAGTAGTTGTCATTTGAGTAGTTCTCTATTAGATTTGGGTATATGTTGTTGATGATAGCTTGAATATAATCATTAAAATCCAAGATAAAAAATTTTTGTGGAATACCAATTTCAACTAAACCATCAATTGGTTCACCCAAACTACCATCACTAAGTTCGACTATCCAATCAACAAATTCCTTAATTTCTTCTATTTAGTGGTGTCTAATTTTGATTGTGATAGACGCATGTTCTTTATTAAGGATAATATATGACAATGATCCTAAAGATAGGAGGAGTTAGTAATAGCATAAACAATATCATATCTTGATTCTCGTGCGATAACTATGAATAAATGCATAAAATCTCCACTAAACACTGTAACTTTTTCACTAAAGATTGTGCTAGAATCATTTTTTGTTTCATTATGTCATTCAATTTTTTGTCCGATGCTTCGAAAATAAAATTGTGAGCCATTGGTGCTTCGTCATAGATGATTAGATATGATCGTTTTAATAATGTTGACAACTCATATCCTTGGAAAATGTTACAAACTAAGTTATCTAGTAAGCATTGAGATTTTGAATTTTGAATGGGTTGTTCTTACTCCTGGTAGCAGAAGAGAAGTTGTAAGACCCGTGAAATTAATTAATTAAATAATTAATTAATTAATAAATGTGAAGAAAAAGAGCTTTTATAGTATTAATTGTTGGTTGGCGTGACGTGGAAAAGTGCTAGCTCATGTGATTGAGAGTACTTTGATTATGTGTGAGGACTTGGGTTCGAGTCCTATGTATGTCAATTATGTGTTGTTATTTTATTATTAATTTTTAATAATATGTATGAGTATGGGATTGATGATGTAAACTACTTTTGGTTGGAAGGTATAACTAAGTGTGAGTTGGCATAGTGGTTGTGTTATGGCCTTATGGGTAGAACGTCACGGGTTCAAACCTTGGTGGGCAAAGAATAAGCTTTATTTTTGCTAACTATTAGTTGTGGTATGAATGTGAAGGGACAAAGGTAACCATTAGGTGTTGAAAAAATCATCCAACTAAGGGGCTTGAATAGCCATTAAACCCACACTTAATCCCTAGTCTCTTCGCAAATTCAATCAAGAATTCATGGTAATGAGGATTTTTGCTAATGAATGGAGGTGGATATTTAGGTTTTGTATTTTGTGTGGATTGAATGAGTATAAAACATGCTTCTGGAATTGATGTGCCATTTCATTGTATTGATCGTGTTTTAGAAGTGTCTTGGTATTGGATTTGGTGAATTGAGAGTGTGTACAGAGGCAAAACCCTGCAAGTCTCGCCCAAGCGAGTCCATCTCGCCTAAGCGAGAATTGCAGAGCTACGTTTCTGGTTTAGAGGTCTTGTAGCTCGTCTAGGCAAGCTGTTTTAGTGTTGAGCAAGTGATACCCTCGCTTAGGCGAGAGTGGCTCGCCTAAGCGAGATGGCGACGAGATCAGGTATGTTGAGCGCGATTTTCCGCCTAGGCGAGGGAGTTTGGAGGTTTGAGCAAACTAGGGTCTCGCTCAGGCGAGAAGGTCTCGCTCAGGCGAGAAGGTCTCGCTCAGGCGAGAAGGTCTCGCCTAAGCGAGATATCGGGATCAGTTGTGATGTTTTTGTTGAAACCTCGTCTAGGCGAGGTTTGTGTGTTGTTTTGGGCAAAGGTGTGACTCGCCCAGGCGAGAGGATCTCGCCTAAGCGAGAGGATCTCGCCTAAGCGAGATAACGTGGTGTGGTCATTGTTTTAAGCTCGCTCAGGCGAGGCGGGTTAGCCTAGGCGAGGCTGAGGGCTTAGCTCGGGCGAGAAGTCCCTAGCTTAAGCGAGTTTATGCGAATTACTATGTTTCTACATGCTTGTGAGTGTGTTTTGGCTGTTTTTATGAAGGTTAGGTTGTATATGCATGTGGTGTGGTGTTTGGGCTTGAAGGACTAAGTCCAATAGAGGTCTGGGATGTGCTTGGTGGTTGGACACATGATGGGCAAGGAATTGGTTGAGTTCGTGTCGGCTACTAATGGGCGAGGAGTCCTTAGTATGGTGATTGCATGCGTCGGGCGCACGATGGGCAAGGAACTGTTATGTTCCCGTCGGCTACTATTGGATGAGGAGTCCATAGTGTAACATCCCTGGCTACCCCTCCTCGGGCCCCAGAGGCTGTCAGGTTACTACAGCCCAATGCACCCCAACCCCTCACCCTTCTCCGTCCATTCATAC